>Ga0302303_10000799_pt1 | contig 23123 bp, 22 predicted proteins | sample III_Palsa_E2_1_FD_194542 | JGI IMG/M metagenome (GOLD analysis project Ga0302303, IMG submission 194542) | Peat permafrost microbial communities from Stordalen Mire near Abisko, Sweden - III_Palsa_E2_1 | ecosystem: Environmental > Terrestrial > Soil > Palsa > Peat permafrost | place: Sweden...
GCTGACGAGATATTGGTAAGGGTAACCGCCAGTGCCGACGTTTATTTCTTCCAACAAGTTAAATAAAACTGATCTTACTATTATACCCGAGCCGCCAATTTATTGGCGGCTTTTTTTGTTTATACCCGGTAGTTTATAGCTAAAATGGCGGAAAATTAAAACAACTTAGTCTGTATGGCATTTATATATAGATTATACGTGCAAAATGCCAAAGACCATCATCGTATCCAACAGGCTACCTGTAAAAATAGTAAAAACCGATTCTGATTACCAGCTATCCACCAGCGAGGGCGGTTTGGCAACGGGTTTGGGTTCGGTATATAAAAAAGGCGATAACATATGGATAGGATGGCCCGGGCTTGAAGTTGCTGATGATGACAGGCCTAAAATAACAGGTCAGCTGGCAGAACTAAGCCTGGTGCCCGTGTTTTTATCGCAGGAAGAGATAAGTGAGTATTACGAGGGCTTTTCTAACGATGTATTATGGCCGGTTTTTCATTATTATGCCTCTACCTATACCACTTACAAGCAAAGCAATTGGGATTACTATAAAATTGTTAATCAAAAATTCAGGGATGCTATATTAAAAATAGCACATCCCGGCGATACCATCTGGATACACGATTACCAGTTATTACTATTGCCGGCTATGGTAAGGCAGGAAATGCCCGATGTATCTATTGGCTTTTTCCTGCATATCCCATTTCCATCGCACGAAATGTTCCGGCTGATACCCTGGCGTTATGAACTGCTGGAGGGCATGCTGGGCGCCGATTTGGTGGGTTTCCATACCTTTGATTACGTACGCCACTTTTTGAGCGCCGTAAACCGTATTCTACCTGTAAACACCTCGGCTAACGTGGTAAACTGGAACGATAGGGCAGTGGTAGCCGAAGCATTCCCCATGGGGATTGATGAAAAGAAATATGCTTCGTTACCCACTAAAAAAGAAGTTAAAAAGCAAATTGAGCAGATAAAAGCCAATTTTAAAGGCACAAGGCTGGTACTTTCAATCGATAGGTTGGATTACAGCAAAGGCATATTACAACGCCTGGAAGCTTTAGAGTTATTATTGAAACTATACCCGGATTATATAGGCAAAATAACCCTTTACATGATTGTGGTGCCCTCGCGCGATACCGTGCCGCAGTATATGCAGCTGCGCGATATGATTGATAAAAAGGCCGGCAACATCAACTCCATTTATCGCACTATGGATTGGAGCCCGGTGCATTATTATTACCGTTCGTTTCCAATAGAAACCCTGTCGGCACTATATTATTCGGCTGATGTATGCCTGGTTACGCCCATGCGCGATGGTATGAATTTAGTAAGCAAGGAGTATGTGGCCAGCAGGATAAACGACGATGGCGTATTGGTATTAAGCGAGATGGCGGGTTCATCCAACGAACTGATTGACGCGCTGATAGTAAACCCCAATAACATTGGTGATATATGCCGCAGCATAATACGCGCGCTGGAAATGTCGCCTTTTGAGCAGCGCATACGTATGCAGCAAATGCGGAATGTGGTAGCAAAGTTCAATATAAACCATTGGGTTAAAATTTTTATGGACAGGCTGAAGGAGGTGAAACAGATGCAGCGATCTATGCAAACAAGGCACGTGAGCAACACCACCGGACAGTCAATCATAAACAGGTATGCAAAAACTAAAAAGAGGATTATTTTTTTAGATTATGACGGTACGCTGGTTGATTTTAAACCTACCGTTGAGCAGGCCGAACCTGATAAGGAACTATACGATATTCTAAACCAATTAACCGAAGACCCGGCAAATCACGTAGTATTAATAAGCGGCCGCAAGCATGAAAATTTAGCCGAATGGTTTAACGAACGGAATATTTACCTGATAGCCGAGCACGGTGCCTGGTTTAAGCAGCAAAATACCAGCTGGCACAAAATTACCGGCCTTTCGGATAGTTGGAAGCAGGATATTTACCCCATTTTAGAAACTTATGTGGATAGAACGCCGGGGTCTTTTATCGAAGAAAAATCATACTCGCTGGTTTGGCATTACCGTAAAGCGCAAAAGGGACTTGGCGAGTTGCGTGCCAATGAACTGATAAATAACCTCAAATACCTTGCAAATGATAGGGGCTTGCAACTTTTGCCCGGCGATAAAGTGCTGGAAATAAAGAATATGGAGGTAAATAAAGGCAAGGCAGCATTATCCTTAACCGAAAATAAAGACTATGATTTTATTATCGCCTTCGGCGATGATTATACGGATGAAGATATATTTAAAGCCCTGCCCGAAAGCGCTATTACCATAAAAGTTGGCGGTAATTTATCAGCAGCTAAGTTTTATCTTAGAAATCCAACCGAAGTACGCCGGTTCTTATTGAGTTTGATAGAGAGTAGTGTTGTTGCTGATAAATAATTTTTTTATAATCCATTGTCATTCTGAGCGCAGCGAAGAATCTGCAAAGTGGTGCACCAAGCGACAGATTCTTCGCTGCGCTCAGAATGACAAGTATCTTTATTACAAAAATATCGGCCTGTCCAACTTCATCGCTATACGATAAGCCGCGTTCATTAAACCTACATGGCTGTATGCCTGCGGGAAATTGCCCCATTGGCTGCCATCGGTTTCATCAACATCCTCGCTGAATAACAGTAAATGGTTGGAAAATTGCAGCAGGTTTTCAAATTCCTTTATCGCATCATCAATGCGCCCGACTGCTGCAAGCGCTTCCACATACCAAAACGCGCATATCAGGAAGGTTGTTTTAGGTTTGCCAAAATCATCCTTATATAAATACCTGTAAAACAAGCCATTTGATGCTTTTAGTTCTTTTTCTAATGCAATTAAATGATCTTTTGCCCGCTGAGATGCCGGGTCGAGGTAATTCATCATAATTAGTTGTAGGGTACTTGCATCAAGGTTAGTGCCGCCGGCCGAGTTGGTATAAACTTTACGTTTAGGGTCATAACAAGCCTCGATGTGTTTTGCAGCCCGCTTTTTTAGCGACACCGCCTTTTTTATCAGAGGTTTATTTTCGATTGTCCGCGCCATTTTTTCGGCAGCGGAGGCACCTGCCCATTGGAATAGGTTACTATAGCAATGGATATCCGCCATATTCCTGAACTCCCAAATACCGGCATCTTTTTCATCAATGGTGGCTTCAATTTTACTCAGTAAAAAATCAAGCCAGCGCGCAGAATCTTTTCGTTCCGAAAAAATAAAACGGTGATCGGTATACAACGGGAGCAGGGATATCAATACTTGCCCGTAAATATCATTTTGAATATGCTCGTACGCCTGGTTGCCTATGCGCACCGGCTGATTGCCCTCATAACCTTTTAAATCGGTCAGTATTATTTCAGTCAGCGTTTTTTTACCGGTGATGCCGTATAGGGGCTGATACCGTTTATCCTCGGCAAATGAAATATCGGTAACATAGCTAAAATACTTCTCCATTTCCTCAAAATGGCCAATGTGGTTAAGCGATGTAATCACATAATACGTATCGCGCAGCCAGCAATAACGGTAGTCCCAGTTACGCCCGCTCCCCGGCGATTCGGGTAAACTGGTGGTACTGGCGGCTATTATCGCCCCGGTATCTTCGTACTGGTGTATTTTTAAGGCCAGTGCGGAGCGTATCACAAAAGGTTGATAGAATGTAGCTATCGAGCTGTGTTTTATCCATGTACGCCAGTATTGCACGGTTTCGCGCAAAAAGTTTTCAGCAGTTCTTTCCAACGGGGCTTCCAATGGTTCGCCGTAGGTTAGCACCAGGTATTTGGGTTCGTTTAACACAAAAGGTTGCTCATCAAAAACGTAACTAATGGCTATGTTGGTGGTAAGCCGTATGTTTTCATCGCCGCCTAAATATTGTATATGGTTGCTGCCGCGATTAACATTTAATTTAACGTTGCCATAGTCGGACATCGGCTCACATTTTACCTTAACGCGCGGCGAACCTTCTATCGCTTCAATTTTACGTATCAGCATCAAAGGTTTGTAGTAGCGCTGGTTATTGTAATAGCGTGGGGCAAAGTCGGTTACGCGGTAGCTGGTTTTATTTTCGAGGGTAATTTCGGTTATCAGCACATTGGTGTTTTCCAGGTAGTACTGGTGTGAAGTAAAGTTGCCTTCAGGTAAAATGGAAAACTCGCCGCCCTTATCCTTATCCAGCAAACCGCCAAAAATGAACGTGCTGTCGAACCTGGGCCAGCAAAGCCACTGTACGTTGGTGTTTTTATCTATATGCGCTAAAAAGGCGCAATTGCCAATAATGCCGGTGCTATAGGTGTGTTTCTTCATACTTAAATATCCCCATGGGGCTTTAAGCAATATTTAACAACTTTACAGCTATAATGTTGGCTTTAAAACGCAGCGAATTTTAATTTAACTATTGATTATTAGTATAAAGCCGGGTAAATTGGTATTAAAAAATATTACAGAAACAGTTGTATAGCTGCTTTTTAGGCGGTTTCAGTATTAAAAAGCAGTATTTGTTATCAGGAATTTATCTAAATAAATAATTTATTTGGTTATTAATTATTTTATATATTTGAAAAAGAGAGGTTTCTATTTTCCTTCTGATTATTAATACCATTTTATATTCAGTTTGGGTTTAGTAATAAATCTTTTTTAACAACATTTTTAATACTATAATAACATTATGAAAACTGGAAAAGTAAAATGGTTTAACACACAAAAAGGCTATGGTTTTATTGTAACCGAAGACGGAAAAGATCTTTTTGTACACTTTAAAGATGTACAGGGTGGCGTAAATGCCATTAAAGATAATGACGACGTTACCTATGATGTGGAAGAAGGCAGAAAAGGATTACAAGCAGTAAATGTAAAAAAAGCATAATCTAAAATTCTGAATTATGAGAGGGCCCCTGCAAACCACAGGGGCTTTTTTTATGTAAAAAATTAAATCTTTTTTTTACTTTAGGTGCAACCAATTAATTAAAACTAAATATGGCCCAAACCACAGCAACAACGGTTTCACGTAATGTTATTTTCCTGGTTATAGTAGCTGCCCTTGGCTATTTTGTTGATATATACGATTTGCTGATTTTCTCGATAGTACGGGTGGAAAGCCTGTTGGCTATAGGCGTAAAAGCCGCTGATGTAAAAGCGGTGGGTATAACCATCATTAACTGGCAAATGTTCGGGCTGTTAATTGGCGGATTGTTATGGGGAATAATTGGTGATAAATTAGGGCGTATCAGGGTATTATTTGGTTCGATATTGCTTTACTCGGTAGCTAATTTTATTAATGGCCACGTAACCAGTGTCGACCAATATATTATTGTACGTTTTATAGCCGGTATTGGCCTGGCAGGGGAGTTGGGTGCAGGCATAACCCTGGTTGCCGAAACCATGAAAACCGAGAAAAGGGGCTACGGTACCATGATTGTATCGGTTATAGGCCTTTTTGGTGCTGCTGCCGCGAATTTGGTTGCCAAAGATTTTGATTGGCAATGGGCTTATTATGTAGGCGGTATACTGGGTATATTGTTATTATTTCTTCGTATTGGCACTTATGAATCAGGTTTATACAAGGGTGTAGAAGGCAGGGAAGAGGTATCGAAAGGTAATTTTTTTATGCTGTTTACCAATTTTAAACGGTTTAAAAAATACTTGTATTGCATTTTAGTAGGTGCAGCCAATTGGTTTGTGGTAGGTATATTGGTTACGCTATCGCCCGAATTTGGCAAGGCATTAGGCGCTAAGGCCCCATTAAGCGCCGGCGATGGTATATTTTATACTTATTTAGGTATAGCCGCGGGCGGACTGGCGGCAGGTTTATTATCGCAATTTACCCGTTCAAGGCGGCTAACGGTATTCATTTTCCTTATTATTTCGGCAATTAGTGTGGTGTTTTACCTCAACGCAAGCAATATTACACCAACGCAATTTATGTGGCTGTGCCTGTTTATGGGCTTTGGCGTAGGTTACTGGCCAATATTTGTTACTATACCTGCCGAGCAATTCGGCACAAACATACGCGCTACCGTTACCACTACGGTACCTAACTTTGTAAGGGCCTCATTAATACCCATTAATGCGGCTTTTGCCATGTTCTCGGCAGATTACGGCATGGTTAAAAGCGGTTATATCATGATGGCTATTTTAACCGTAATTGCGCTGTTTTCACTAAGCCAGTTAAAAGAAACTTTCCACACGGATTTAAACTACCTGGAAGAATAACTTCATTTAGTGATTGAATGAGTTATTGAGTTATTGATTGATAAATATTGGCATAGTTTATTAATTTTGCTGCTGCATCATTATTGGTTTCATTAATTTAAAAATCAATAAATCACTAACTCAATAAATCATTCAATCAATCGTCCCCTTGCTTACTAAAGAACAAATTACTGCCGATTACCAGCTAATACAGGACGAGATATGTACCGCGTTAGAAGAGCTCGACGGTAAAGCCACATTTGAGGAAGAGAAGTGGGAGCGCGGCGGCGGCGGCGGCGGGCGTACCCGCATTATACAAAACGGCAATGTTTTAGAAAAGGGCGGCGTAAATTTTTCGGCAGTGCATGGGCAGTTACCACCGGTTATGCAAAAAGCTTTGCAGATAACGCAGGACGATTTTTTTGCCACCGGCATATCCATCGTTGTCCATCCAAATCACCCGATGGTGCCCATTATCCACATGAATATCCGTTATTTCGAAATGCCATCAACCTTTGCTGATGGTCAGCAGCCTGTACGCTGGTTTGGGGGTGGGATAGACCTTACGCCGCATTATGTAATTGAAGATGATGCTAAATTCTTTCATCAGTCGCTGAAAGATGTTTGTGATAAATTTAATGCTGATTTTTATTCCCGCTTTAAAACCTGGGCCGATGATTATTTCTACATCAAACACCGCGAAGAAACCCGTGGCATTGGCGGCATATTTTATGATAAATTAATAGCTACCGATACTTTGAGCTGGGAAGATATATTTGAATTTTCAAAGGCATTGGGCCGCTCGTTCATCAATATTTATACTGAATTAGTTACCCGCAATCGAGATAAATCATTTACCGATAACGAGCAGCAATGGCAATACCAGCGCCGCAGCCGCTATACCGAGTTTAACCTGGTGTATGATGCGGGTACACGGTTCGGGCTGGAAACCAACGGGCGTATTGAATCTATACTCATGAGTTTGCCGCCTACCGCCAAATGGGTGTACAACTATCAGCCGCAGGCGGGTAGCGAAGAAGAAAAAACTTTGTCATTATTAAAAAAAGGTATTAATTGGGTTTGATATGAAGAAAATTATTGGTTCCGTTGCGTTGATAGTGTTTTTATCGTCCTTTTATCAAGGCCCAACACCAACACTAACCGGCACCTGGCAATATGTGGGTGATATTTTTAACGGAAAAACAGAGGGCGCACCCACTGCATATAATCTGCAAAGGCATTATGACGACGTTCACTTTGAAGCCGATGTGATAGAAAAAGGTTATGATCCGCAAAAATACGAAACCGGCATTTATTCGCTAAAAGATGATTCATGTTATGAAACCCAAACATGGTGTGGCCAGGAATCAAAGCTGTTAAACGTTACCGTGCATTACCATTACAGCATCAGCAATGATACACTTACTTTGAAAGGAATATTACCTAACGGGCAGCACGTTGAGGAGTATTGGAAACGCGTAAAACCGGTATCAAAAAGCGCCATATTCTAACTTATAAACATTATGCTTTTTTTTAATGCTTATAGCCATATTATTAGCTATAATGTTGGTAAAAAAATGCGGTAAAAAGATATATTTTCTTAACTTCGCAGGTCGTTTAAAATTGACATTTTAGGCGCGCAATCAAAGAGAGAAAACCTACAAAAAACAACATGGCCGAAGAAACAGGAAACGGAAACGAAGACAGAATAATTTCGATAAATATTGATGAGGAAATGCGATCAGCCTACATTGATTATTCAATGTCGGTTATTGTATCAAGGGCGCTCCCCGATGTGCGCGACGGTTTAAAGCCGGTACACAGGCGCGTGCTTTTCGGCATGCTCGACCTGGGGTTAAACAACAACAAACCTTATAAAAAATCAGCCCGTATAGTAGGTGAGGTGATGGGTAAATACCACCCGCACGGCGATTCATCTGTTTATGATACCATGGTGCGTATGGCGCAGGAGTGGAGTTTACGTTACCCGCTGGTTGAAGGCCAGGGTAATTATGGTTCGATAGATGGTGATAACCCTGCGGCAATGCGTTATACCGAGGCAAGGTTAGAAAAAATTGCCGAGGAGATGCTGGCTGATATTAATAAAGACACCATTGATTTCCAGCTAAACTTTGACGACTCGTTACAGGAGCCAACAGTTTTACCTGCAAAATTCCCTAATCTGTTAGTAAACGGTGCATCGGGTATTGCGGTGGGTATGGCTACTAACATGGCGCCACACAATTTATCAGAGGTAATTGATGCTACTATTGCATTGATAGATAACCGTAATATTGAGGTTAGCGAGTTAATGCAACACGTAAAAGGCCCCGATTTTCCTACCGGCGGCATTATTTACGGCTTTGAAGGCCCCCGCGAGGCACTGGAAACAGGCCGTGGTAGGGTGGTGTTACGTGCAAGGGCCGAAATTGAAACTTATAACGGCGAACGTGAGCGCATCATCGTATCCGAAATACCTTACCAGGTAAATAAAGGTTTGATGATTGAGCGTACTGCCGAACTGGTGAACGATAAAAAAATCGAAGGCATATCTGCTATCAGGGATGAATCTAATCGTGAAGGTATACGCATAGTTTATGAAATAAAGCGCGATGCAAACGCTGCTATTGTATTAAACAATTTGTTTAAGTACACCGCCTTGCAAACATCGTTCAGCGTAAATAATATAGCGCTGGTGCACGGCAGGCCAATGATGCTTAACCTACGCGACCTTATTTACCATTTTGTTGAGCACAGGCACGAAGTAGTAATACGCCGCACAAAATTTGAACTTGCCGAAGCACAAAAACGCGCGCACATACTGGAAGGTTTACTAATTGCTTTAGACCATTTGGATGAAGTAATTAAGTTGATAAGAGCATCAAACACACCTGATGATGCGCGTGAAGGCTTAATGAACCAATTTGGCCTGAGCGATATACAGGCACGCGCCATACTGGATATGACCTTACGCAGGTTAACCGGCCTGGAACGCGATAAAATTAAGGATGAATATGAAGCCTTAATGAAAACCATCGATTATTTGAATTCGATTTTGGCTGATGAAGGCCTGCGCATGCAGATTATAAAAGATGAGCTTGCCGAAATAAAGGAAAAATATGGCGATGAGCGTAAAACAGAAATGGTTCACTCTTCGGCAGAAATGAATACTGAGGATTTTATTGAGGATGAAGATGTTGTTATCACCATTTCGCACGAAGGTTATATTAAACGCACCCCTTTAACAGAATACCGCAGGCAGGGCAGGGGTGGCAAAGGATCATTGGGCAGCAACAGCCGCGATGAGGATTTTATTGAACACCTGCTTATCGCATCAAACCATAACTACATGCTGTTCTTTACCGAATCGGGGCAGTGTTTCTGGTTGCGGGTATTTGAAATTCCGGAAGGTACGCGTACTTCAAAGGGCCGCGCAATACAGAACATCATTAATATTCCGAAGGAAGAAAATATTAAGGCGTATATTAAAATTACCAACCTTAAGGATAAAGATTACCTGGAAAACAACTATATCATTATGTGTACCCGTAAAGGTACCATCAAAAAAACCTCGCTGGAAGCTTACAGCCGCCCGAGGGCAAATGGTATAAATGCCATCAACATTAACGAAGGCGATTCGTTATTAGAAGCAAACTTAACCAGTGGTACCAGCGAAATTGTTATGGCGCTTAAATCGGGCCGGGCAATCAGGTTTAACGAGGCTACTGTAAGGCCAATGGGCCGTACGGCTACAGGTGTACGTGGCATATCGCTTGATAGTGCTAACGATGAGGTTGTAGGTATGATAAGTATTGACAACCCCGAAACAACTGTATTGGTAGTATCAGAAAAAGGCTACGGTAAACGTACTGATATTGATGATTACAGGGTAACTAACCGTGGCGGCAAAGGTGTAAAAACTTTAAACGTAACTGAAAAAACCGGAAACCTTGTGGCCATAAAAGGTGTTACTGATAATGAAGACCTGATGATTATTAATAAATCGGGTATTATAATAAGAATGGCTATTAGTGAGTTAAGGACTATGGGCCGTGCTACACAGGGTGTTAGGTTAATTACCCTTAAAGGTAATGACGAAATAGCATCGGTTGCTAAAATAGAACACGACGACGAGGAGGATATAGCAGAAATTGATGGCAACGGTGAGGATACCGGCGCCGAACCAACTACTGACGATACACCAACTGAATAAATTATATGCCAGGCCGTAAAACCGTATTATTAGTTTTAATAGGATTGTTTATTACACCTTTTGCCTTCTGCCAGTCGGAAGTGTTTAAGCCTGTAATAAACAACATGGCCCTTTATGAGAAAAAAAAGGACCTTAAATTCTTAGCATCTGCCAAAAAATCGATGGATAGCCTGATTGTTACGCATGCCGATTCTAATGATATGCGTAAAAGTGTTTACAGGGCTGTTGTTAATTCAACCATAGTTTATATCGATTCGTTAAACACGCTGAAGCAGCCTGCTAAGTTTTTTACTCAAACCGTGCAGCTTACAGATAATTTATTGGCCCGTAAAAAAATCGACCGGTATGCCGATCAAATGGTTTATGTAAAAAAATGCCTGGCAAATGTGTATATAAGGCAGGGGTTTACTTACATAGCAACATCCGATTTTTCAAATGCCGAACAGTCGTTTTTAAAAGCCCAGGTTTATGTGCCAACATTTAAACAGCTTAATTTTTATATTGCCTATTCAAATAATAAACTTGGCAACCTGAATGATGCTGCAAAATACTACATGGATTTAATAAAAACCGATAGTTCAAAGGCCGAATACATTGAAGCTGCATCGGGTATATACCGATCTATGGGGGATACGGCCAAAGCGCTGGAGATTATCCAAAAAGGAAGAAAAGCTTTACCTAACGACAATCTATTGTTAATGGCCGAGGCAAATATTTATAATAACAGTAAAAATTACGATGCATTAGCGCCATTATTACCGCCATTATTGGCAAATTATCCCGATAATTCCGATATTGCCTTTGTCGCGGCGGTTTGTTACGATCATTTAAACCAATACGATAAGGCTGAAACGCTTTATTTACATGCTATTGATTTAAATAGTGCGGCGTACGATCCGGTTTTTAACTTAGGTTTGCTATATTTTAGGGAGAGTTTAATGAAAGCAGGGGATGAGCAGGCAAAATATACCAGGCTTTCGGTACAATTACTGGAAAAAGCAAATGAAATATCACCTAATGACATTAAAGGCCTGCAGGTTTTGCAGTTAGTTTATACACAAACCCAAAACAAAAGCCAGCTAATTAATGTAAACAATAAATTAAAACAGTTAACCAATTAATAACAATTAATACATTATCATGAAAGTACCATTCCTGATAACCGGATGTTTAGTCCTGGTTTCATTAACAACCTTTGCTCAAAAAGGCGAAGTGAGTAATGCACAAACAAAATACAATAATTATACTGTAGAAAAAGCGAATAAATTAACCCTGAAACAAGGCAATGAGGATATTGATGATGCGCAGAAATCAATAGATAAAGCTACAGTTAATCCGAAAACATCTGCGCTTCCGCTAGCCTGGGCATTAAAAGGGGCTATATACTCGGAGTTAGTGCTTAGGGATAGTGTTCCGTCTACAGCAGCGCCATTGTTTACAACTGCAGATGATGCGTTAAAACAGGCAAAAATACTCGATTCGGTAAAAAATGAAAACAAGGCATTAATCCATTCTGCTTATTTAAACCTGGCGCAATATAGGTTTAACGAAGGCAGGGCAGAATATCAGAATAAAAAATATGAGGATGCTTACAAATCGTTTGATTATTTCAGGCAGGTGTTACCTGATGATACATTATCAATGTATGTAACCGGTCTTTCTGCAGCTAACGCGGCGTTAACCAACCCCAAATACTATGATTTGGCAATAACCAACTATAATAAGTTGCTTGCTACCAATTATTCTCAAAACAGGGCGATTTATTACGATTTAACATCGATTTATTTAGATAGAAAAGATACTGTTAACGCTTTTAAAACAGCAGGCCAGGCAGTTGTCAAATATCCAAATGATAATGATTTACGCAGGAGAGAAATTGAAATAGGGTTGCAATCAGGCAAACAGGATGAATTAATAGGAAAGATACAAAGCGCTATAACTGCCGACCCTAAGAACAAAACCTTATATTACTACGAAGGCTTAACTTATTCGCAAATTGCCGAAGCCGCAGAATCAAAAGAAACAAAAACTAAGGACCCGGTTGCGAAGGCAAACCTTGATAAGATAAAAACAGATAATTTTGGAAAAGCTGCCGATCAATACAAGCAAGCGCTTGCAATTGATCCCAATTATTTTGAGGCTAACTTAAACCTGGGTTATGTAATTATTAAACCGGCTATTGATGAGTATAATGCTGCAAATGAATTACCAAGCAATCAACAAAAACAATACGATGCTGCCATAGCAAAATCAAACGCGGAGTTTGATAGTGCAAAACCGTACCTGCAAAAAGCTGTTGATTTAAACCCTAAATCGCTTGATGCATTACAAAATTTAAAAACTTACTACTTAGGTAAAAAGGATACTGCCGATGCAAATAAAGTGCAAAAGCAAATAGAAGCATTACCCGCCAACTAATGCTATTAAAGTAGGGGCTAAATATTTTAGCCCTTACTTTTTCAATATCTAATTAACATAATGTTAATTATGTGAATAATTATAAATGTCTATGAAATCTAATATTGCTTGTGGTCTGTTGGTTTATTAAATGCGTTTGGTATTTATTGCAAATGTTAAGCTATACTTTTGTTTAAGTATATAAATAGCAACGTAATGGATTTAAAACTCAAAAATAAAACAGCACTGGTAACCGGTTCAACCGCGGGCATTGGTTTTGCAATAGCAAAATCACTGGCCCATGAAGGTGCGCATGTATTTGTTAATGGCCGCACCATTGAACGTGTAGAGAACGCAGTAAACAAAATTAAACAGCAAACCGATAATGAAAATATTAAAGGGCTTGTAGCCGACTTCTCCGATAAACAGCAAATTGATAAATTACTAACGCAATTACCCGAGGTTGATATACTGGTAAACAATGTTGCCGTTTTTGAGCCTAAAGCATTTGCTGATATTACAGATGAAAGCTGGATTAATTTTTTTGAAATTAACGTTTTAAGCGCAATACGCCTTTCCAGGGTTTATTTTGATAAGATGCTGAAGAAAAACTGGGGCCGTATTATCTTTATTTCAAGTGAATCGGCAGTGCAGATACCAGAAGAAATGATACATTATGGGATGACTAAAACCGCCCAAATAGCCGTTGCACGTGGCCTGGCCGAATTAACCAAAGGAACTAATGTAACTGTAAATTCGGTATTACCCGGCCCAACATTTTCTGAAGGTGTTGGCGGTTTTATTGAAGCATTAGCTAAACAAAATAATAAGACTGTGGAGCAAATGGAAGCCGAATTTTTTAAATCGATACGCCCAACATCCATATTACAACGGTTTATTGAACCCGATGAAATAGCCAGCGTGGTAACTTATGTGGCAAGTCCCCTTTCATCGGCTATAAACGGTGCCGCTTTAAGGGCCGACGGCGGTGTGATTAAGAGCGCTTTTTAAATATTGCGCATAAAAAAGCCCCGCTTTAAGGCGGGGCTTTAAAAGAAATTACATTTTCTTAGTAGTATCTTTTTTAGTGGTATCCATCATTTTGGTGGTATCCATTTTCTTTGAGGTGTCTGCAGCCGGTGTGCTCATCGCAGCCGAGTCTTTTGCAGTACTATCAGCTCCGCTTGCTGATTTTGATGAACTGCAACCCGTTGCAATACAACCTATCATTGCCGCCGCCAGGGCGAAACTTAAAATGTGCTTTTTCATGGTAGTTTTTTTATGTGCGTTAGTTAAATTTTAGTTTAACAACGGTATTCCGGCTGGTATTGTTTGGTGTTAATTGGCCATTTTGGACTTTTAACAGTAACAAAGCTTATACAATTGAAGCGATTATTTATGAGTAATTTAAGTTAATTACATTGCTGTGTATACAATTTCACCATAAATTTCTGATATTTAAACCCTATGCTGGCGTCTGAAAATTTACTGAAATGGGCAATAAGGTTTTACCCTCCTTTATTTTTCCAGCGCATTTGGTTAGTTAAAATTGAGAAGGATTTTCGTGGTGCTGAAGTTAGGATAAACAAAAGCTTTTGGAACCGTAATTACAATAATTCCATTTTTGGCGGTACAATTTTCTCTGCCGCCGATCCGTTTTATGCCGTGCTTTTTTATCAGATATTTACCCATAAAGGCTATAAAATACGCGGCTGGGCAAAATCATCCGAAATAAAATTTTTAAAACCCAGTTTTACCGGGTTGTCTTTTAAAATACGTATTAACGATGCCCAAATTGCAGAAATTGAGCAAGTGTTAAACACCGTTGGAAAATATACAGGCACCTACCCTATCGAAATTTATGATAAAAATGGCGTAAATGTAGCCTCGGTTATGAATGAAATATATATAAGGAATTTAGATTTTACAGATAATGCGCACGGTGATAAATGATGATGTTTTTATAAAAAAAGGCTTTACAATATCAACTGATAAGGATTTGCTTGATATGGATATGATATATCATTATTTGCATGATGAATCCTATTGGTCGAAGGGTATTGCTGTTGAAAAAGTAGAGGCATCTGTACAAAACTCAATTTGCTTTGGTATTTATAAAGATGGTAAACAGGTGGGTTTTGCCCGTGTAATAAGCGACCAGGCCATATTTGCGTACTTATGCGATGTATTTATTTTGGATGAATATCGTGGCCTGGGCTTATCCAAATGGTTATTGCAAACGATATTGGCTTACCCTGATTTGCAGGGCCTAAGGCGCTGGCTGCTTGCAACGGCTGATGCGCATAGTTTATACAAACAATTTGGTTTTGAGCCGATAAATAGCCCTGACAGATGGATGGGCATTTATACACCTTTTAAAACAGACGAGGAGAAAAGCGGGACATGAATAATATAAAAAAGCTGATTTTTGAAGGCGAAGGTGTATCACTCGACTTTAAAAAGACCATTTCCAGCTGTGAGAAGATTGCGCGCACAATGGTTTCCTTCGCCAATAATAAAGGCGGCAGGCTGCTTATAGGCGTTGCTGATGACGGTACCATAAAAGGCGTAAAATCTGAAGATGAAGAGCGCTATATGATAACCCGGGCGGCCCATCTATTTAGCAAACCCGCTCTGGAGCCGGTTTTTGAAGAGGTTTATGTAGATGATAAACTGGTATTGATAGTTGATACGCCTGAAAGTACCATGAAACCGCACTATGCACTGGCCGAAGATGGAAAATGGTGGGTTTATGTGCGTGTAAAAGATAAAAGCATACTGGCCAGCAAAATTGTAGTAGATGTGTTGAAGCATTCATCAAGTGATACAGGTGTATTGATAGCCTATTCTGATAACGAAAAAACATTGCTGCAATACCTGGAGCAAAGCAATCGCATTACTGTTAAGGAGTTTTGCCAGCTGCTTAAACTAACCCGCAAACGCGCCCAGCGTATATTGGTTGATTTGGTGCTATCCGGTGTGATACGAATTCATACTACTGAAAAAGAGGAGTACTATACGGCGGTATAGTAAAATGATAATATTGAACATCGAACGCCCAATGCTGAATTTCGAAGTTAAAGTTCGATATTCATCATTTAATATTCAGTGTTCGATATTATTAGTATTGAATATTTAAAGTTTTATCAATCTCTACCCATGCTATCCCTGTTCCGTAAATACAAGCAGCATTACCGCGATAACCTAAAACTGGCAACGCCGGTAATGATATCGCAATTAGGGCATACGCTGGTGCAAACATCGGATAGTATTATTGTGGGGCACTTTGCAGGAACGGTATGTTTGGCTGCGGTTTCGTTGGTTAACAGCATTTTTGTGATACCCATGATTATTGGTTTGGGCATATCATACGGTTTAACGCCCCTCATCGCACAAAATAATAGCCGTGAGGATTATACCGCCTGCGGCCGATTGCTATCAAACAGCCTTATTATAAACCTTATTACCGGACTGATTTTGTTTTTAGCCCTGTTTTTTGGCTCATTATATGTTTTACACCACTTGCACCAGTCGCCTGAGGTAGTTGAGCAGGCCCGCCCGTTTTTGATGTTGCTGGGTTTATCATTAATACCTATGCTAATATTCAACACCTTTAAACAGTTTGCCGAAGGGCTTGGATTTACCAAACAGGCCATGATTATTTCGGTTACCGGCAACATACTCAATATATGCCTGGGAATAATTTTTGTAAAGGGTTTGTTTGGCGTAAAGCCAATGGGTATACGCGGCGTAGGTTATAGCACGTTAATTGACCGTTGCTGCATGGCTATTGTAATGGCGGTATATGTTTTCAGGTCGGAACATTTTAAAAAGTATTTGAAAAGCTTTGCCGTAAAACACATCAATTTTACCAATAGCCTGCAAATTATGCGCATCGGCACCCCTATCGCCTTACAATATACATTTGAGCTGACTGCCTTTAGCGGCGCGGCTATTATGATAGGCAGCATTAGCCTGGTACAGCAGGCCGCGCACCAGGTAGCTATAAGCCTGGCATCCATCACCTACATGATATCAAGCGGTATAGCTGCCGCTGCAACCATTCGGTCGGGCAATTATTTTGGTGCCGGCGATCATGAAAAATTACGCACATCGGCAATCTCGCATTACCATATCGTTATAGCTTTTATGTTTATAACGGCGTTAATTTTTAGTTTCGGCAATACTATTTTACCTTATATCTATACTACAGATAAAAGTGTTATAGCTGTTGCATCACAGCTACTTATAATTGCAGCTGTGTTTCAGTTATTTGATGGGACACAGGTGGTAGGCCTCGGTATTTTGCGCGGATTGGGCGATGTAAACGTACCCACCATCATCACCTTTTTAGCTTATTGGATTGTTGGTTTACCAATCGGTTATTACCTGGGCCTGCAATTACATTGGGGCGTTAAAGGTGTTTGGTATGGCTTGCTGCTGGGTTTAATGGTATCATCAATCCTGTTATTTTTCAGGTTCCAATTCATCAGCCGAAGGCACCGTTATAAAACAACTTAAAAGTAAAGGGCGTTCGCTATCCGGTAAGTATTGCAATGTGCATCAACAATGTCTTTAATTTGCGGCGAGTAACCCCCTCCCATACTTACCTGTACAGGTATTTTGTGTTTAATACATTGCTCAAATACAAACTTATCGCGTTGTTTACAGCCATTAACGCTGATGGCAAGCTTACCTAATTTGTCGGTTTGCAAAATGTCCACCCCTGCCAGGTAGAATATAAAATCGGGTTTTTGTTGTTCTATTAATCGTGGCAGGTTATCATAAAGCAGGTTTAAGTATTCATTATCCGTAATGCCATCAGACAAGGGAATATCAAGGTCTGACCGCTCCTTGCGAAATGGAAAATTATTAGCGCCATGCATGGAAAAGGTAAATACCCGCGGCTCGTTTTCAAATATTTGAGCCGTGCCGTTGCCCTGGTGAACATCTAAATCTATTATTAATATAGAGGAGGCTAACTGCTTATTTAATAAATAATTAGCTGCCATTGCCTGGTCGTTCAACAAACAAAAACCCTCGCCCCAATTTGTGCCGGCATGGTGAGTGCCACCGGCCACGTTAAAAGCTACTCCGTATTCAAATGCATAATGGCAGCCGTCAATAGTCCCCCTCCCAATCCTTACTTCGCGCTCAATTAATTGGGCTGATAATGGGAAACCAATGCGCCTTTGCTCTTTGTGCGGTAATGTTAAATCGTGTAACTGGTGCCAGTAGTCTTTGTCATGAGTACAGAGGATAACCTCTTCATCCAATAATACCGGTGAGAATAAATTCTCTTTTGCTATTAATCCTTCATGCAATAATTGTTCGGGTATCAGCTCATATTTCAGCATCGGGAAGCGGTGGCCTTCGGGTAAAGGGTGGGCATATATCGGATCGTAAGCTATTTTCAGCATAAAATAAGCCCCTATAAGCCGTTTTTATCAGCTGCGTCGGCGAGAATACGCGCGGCTTCAAAAACATCTTTAAACGAATTGTAAAGCGGCACAGGGCTTAACCTTATTACGTTTGGTTCGCGCCAATCGCCTATTACGCCATTTTCGGTTAGATAATTAAAGATTACTTTGGCATTATGCCTGCAAACAACGGATAACTGGCAGCCGCGCTGCGATTGATCGGCAGGTGTTATGATTTTAAAAAATTCAGTACCCTTATTTTTATTTATTTCGAGAATTAAAAATTCCAGGTAAGCGGTTAACTGCTCACTTTTTAGGCGTAAAGGCGCTATGCCACCTGCCTGTTCAAAAATATCAAGGGCCGCTTTGTGCAGGGCAAGTAACATTATAGGGCTGGTGCTTACTTGCCAGCCCTCTGCTCCTTTTGCCGGGTTAAAACCGGGTGCCATTAAAAAGCGCTTGTCTTCGCGGTAACCCCACCAACCTGCAAAGCGGTTTAGCGAACTATCATCAAAATGCTTTTCGTGCACAAACGCGCCGCCAATACCACCAGGACCCGAATTCATGTATTTGTAAGAGCACCAACAGGCAAAGTCCACTCCCCAATCGTGCAATTTTAATGGTACATTCCCTGCGGCATGCGCCAAGTCAAAACCTGCAATAGCACCAATTTTATGCGTGGCTTTGGTTATGACTTGTATATCGAATAGCTGACCGGTGAAGTAATTTACACCTCCGAAAAGCACCAGCGCCAATTCATCAGCATTGTCATTTATTGTTTTAAGGATATCCTCAGTCCGCAAAGTATACTCGCCTTCCCGCGGGAAAACCTCAATAATAGCATCTTTTGGCTCGTATCCATTAAATTTTACCTGGCTTCCCAGCGCGTACTGATCGGATGGAAAAGCACCGCCTTCCATCAATATTTTAAAACGTTTACCACTTGGTTGATAAAAACTTACGAGTAACAAGTGAAGATTTACTGTAAGTGAATTCATTACAGTTACTTCTTCCTGCCGGGCACCAACTATGCCTGATAAAGTATCCGTAAGTTGTTTGTGATAAGCCAGCCAAGGCTCATCGCCATTAAACCATCCCTCAACCCCCAGTTCGTGCCAGGCATTAAATTGTTTATCAATATACTTTTTGGCAGATACAGGCTGCAGTCCCAATGAATTACCACATAGGTATATGGCCGGTTTATTTTTGTGGGTTGGAAATAAAAATTGACTGCGAAAACCTTTCAACGGGTCTTTTTCATCCATCTCCAAAGCAAAAGCCAATGTATTTTGATATTCCATTGTTCAATATTACGAATTATCCACAAGCCTTCCTCTAAACACCAATCTCTAACCACAAATCAATATTTATTAGGTTTGCTTACATAAGAGTTGCCCTTTACATAAAAACGGTAAGGCAATTTGGCATCTTCGCCGGCGTAATTAACGCCAACCCTGGGTACAGCGGCAATATCTACATCAGCGAAGCTTAAGCCCCTGTCTTCTATCCAAATTGTATCGCCTTGCAGACTGATAGCGTTTATGTTACGCGATATACCCAAAGCTTTAGCTACGCTGCCGGGCCCCATGGTAATGGTGGGCTTTACAATGGGCATATTACGCCTTAGTTGCATTATATCAATACCATCTGTTGGCTGTATGGCGCGTATTAGAATGGCGTGCGGCTGCCCTTCAACCGAGGTTACGATGTTAAACATCTCGTGTATGCCGTAGCACAAATACACATAGGTTATGCCGCCCTGCATAAACATGGTTTTGGTGCGTGGTGTTTGGCGGTTACCGTATGAATGCGAAGCTCTGTCTATAATGCCGTTATAAGCCTCAGTCTCTACTATAAAGCCACCGGTAAGTTCTCCTTCAATATTGGTAAACAGGTATTTACCTAATAGATTGCGGCTAATGTCCACCACATCATGGTGTAAATAGAATGATTCAGGGAGCTTCATTTCTTTTTTAAAATGGCTTTTAGTAACTTATTGATTTGCTTAGCCTTGTTAAATATCATGATATGGGTACCGCCTTTTACTATTTCGGCGTTTTTTATATTTTTGTGCGGAAAAACGCGGTCTTTATCGCCCGTAATGTGGTAAAGGTTTGGCGGAATGGTATCATTTTTCCAATGCAGTGCTGCATCCATTGCCCACTCAATAAAAACCGGCGGTGTTTTTTTAAGCATATCGTTAAACAGCCAGGCATCTGCATCGCTCATGTTGCCGAATATGGGCTTGACTAATAAACCAAGGTGGGTAACCAGTTTACCGGGGATTATTTTATTGACCGGTATAGCCCTAAAAAATCCGAAATAGCGCGGCGCCTCGTTACTTGTTTTAATACTGGATATTAGAATAACTTTTTTTACGGGGATTAATTTCGCCATTTCAACAGCTATCATCCCACCCAAAGAGTTACCAATTATAATAGAATTTTTAACTATATTATATTGATGAATAAGTTTTGGGGCATAAGTACTTAAAGTATCTGTTTTATGCGGTATTATCCAATCAACAGGTATTACTTCATACTCATCAGGAATATCAATATTGTTATAAATCCGGGTATCGGCTCCGAGGCCGGGGATTAAATATATTTTAACCATTAAATTTTATCAGCTTGATAATTTGCCCGAGGTATTGCGCATCTGTTTCATCAAAATGCGCCAATACTTCGCTATCCACATCTAACACGCCAACAACGGTATTGTTGTTAAATAAGGGCAGTACAATTTCTGATTTAGATAATGCGCTACAAGCAATATGCCCCGGGAAAGCATCTACATCGGGCACAATCAGCGTTTTTTCATCGCGCCAGGCCACACCGCATACGCCCCTGCCTTTTGCTATGCGTGTACAGGCCACCGGCCCCTGAAATGGCCCTAATACCAATTCATTGCCTTTAACCAGGTAAAAGCCTACCCAAAACCAGTTAAACTGCTCTTTTAAAGCGGCGGCCACGTTTGCCAGGTTGGCAATTAAATCGTCCTCCCCTGTTAGCAATGCCTCAATTTGCGGGATAAGCGATTGATATTGTGCCGATTTATCGGTTGATTGTATGATGGTTAAATCCTCTGCCATGATGTAAAAGTAAGCACGAACTATTACAATTAAATAAGACAAATATCATATTTAATCTTTTATTTGCGCCTGATGATTGTTAGCCTCACCATTGTACGTTACCGCAAAGCTTTTATCCCTTTCGCACTGCTGGCAATGGCTGTACACCGGCTGCCGATGAGTTTACAAAAAGGCTGTACATTTTGGAAATTGCTCGGCAGTGGCAAAAATGGCACTTTTGATTTAAACCCTGATTGGCAGCAATGGGGTTTATTGGCGGTTTGGGCTACCCGGAACGACTTTGATAACTTCTATACCAAATCATTTATTGCAGGCTGGTGGAGCAAATTAGCGCATGAAAAATGGACTATTTTAGTTGAACCGTTACAAAGTCACGGTAAATGGGATGGTAAAGAACCATTCGGCAAGCCTGATATAAATGATTATACAGGCCCTGTTGCGGTTTTAACACGAGCAACTATCAGGCTGAATAAACTGAAGGGTTTTTGGTCGAATGTGGACAGCGTGGCCAAATTAATGACTGCTGCGCCCGGTTTTATAACTTCATTAGGCATTGGCGAGGCGCCGGTTTACCGCCAGGCCACGTTTTCGGTATGGGAAAGTATTGACGATGTTAAGGCTTTTGCCTACAGATCACGTGAACATGCTGAGGTTATCAGGAAAACACGTGCCGAAAATTGGTATAGCGAAGAATTATTTGTCCGGTTTAGGCCAATAGCAAGTTTTGGAACAATAAACAGTAAAGACCCGCTGGACGGGATCGAGTTAAAACAATAATTATGAGAATAATAGCAGAACTACCCCACCCTGAGTTTAAGATATCTATCCTAAACATGAACCAAAAGTTTATTGTTAAAATAGAAAAAGGCAGCCTTGAACAAACCTATAAAATACCCGAAATGGATTTAACCGATGGCGTTAACAGCGTGTTTGAATTACTGGACGAGGTGTTTTTAAATACAGTATCTGCCCGCTTTACTGAAATGTTGAAGGATTATAAGGAGACTTATTACAGGTATAACTATTAATTTATATATACTTTATAAGTAAATGTATTGTAATATTTTATAAAATAAATAATAACATACAAAATTTTATTTTGTGTTAATTTTAGCTCATTGAGCTTCTGGTCGGTGTTTTCACCGCACCAACTGCTCCACGTGGTGCGGTAAAAACACCGACCACAGGCAAAGCCATTATGCCATCAATTCATTAACCAATTGCGGTACGCCAATGCTTGCCTTAGTTTCCATCCGCACCACATTATAAAGGTCGACAAAAGGAATATTCGGGTCGATAATATACTTTTTAACCCGGTTAGGTACATAATTAATTAAGCCGGCAGCCGGATATACCGCGAGCGACGTACCCGTTAAAATAAATATATCAGCCTGGCGGCAAATTGCAGCTGCTTCTTCAATCATTGGCACGGCCTCGCCAAACCAAACCACGTGCGCGCGTAAAGGCGAGCCTAACTCGCAAACCTCATCCATTTTTATTTCCCAGCCATCAATAGGGTAAGTTAGTTCGGGGTTTATGCTCGATTGCGAGCGGGTAATTAGCCCATGCAAGTGTATTACGTTGGTAGAGCCAGCCCTTTCGTGCAAATCATCAATATTTTGGGTTATAATGGTAACATCATATTCATCTTCCAGCCTTGCTAAAGCATAATGCGCGGCATTAGGTTCCGCTTCAAGCACTGCTTTGCGGCGCTGGTTATAGAAGTCCTGTACCAATGCTGGATTGCGCCGCCATGCCTGAGGTGTGGCTACATCTTCAATATTGTAGCCCTCCCATAGCCCATCGCTGTCCCTGAAGGTTTTTAAGCCG
>Ga0302303_10000803_pt1 | contig 23077 bp, 18 predicted proteins | sample III_Palsa_E2_1_FD_194542 | JGI IMG/M metagenome (GOLD analysis project Ga0302303, IMG submission 194542) | Peat permafrost microbial communities from Stordalen Mire near Abisko, Sweden - III_Palsa_E2_1 | ecosystem: Environmental > Terrestrial > Soil > Palsa > Peat permafrost | place: Sweden...
GATTTAAATATTTTGCTATAATTTTTGATTCTATATCTTCTTTTTCTTCAAATTCTGTTAAATCTGGTTTACTATTAATTATTAATTCATCAATTTGTTCTTTTTTGGTTTTCTTTTTTGACATTTATTAATAAATATTTATTTTATTAATAAATATTTATTTTATTTGATTAAAATTATCCATTTTAATTTATTAAAATTATTATCTTTTTTAATTTTTAACTTGTATAATTTTCTATACATATCATAAAAAGGCCAATTTAAAATAGAATTAATATGATATGTTTTATTTATTAATTCTTGATGATATGGTTTAGGTTTTAAAAAATAATTATAAATTAAATTTGAAATATTTTGATTTATATTAGTATATTCATTTCTAATTATAAATAAATACTTATTTATAATTATCAGTTTTAAATAAATAATTTAATATTTAAAACAATTGAATAATAAATTATAAATGACTAATAACGGTGAAGATAAAAATTCAATTACTGATTCGGCTTTTATCGAAAATACAGTCAAAGAGGATCTTCATCCCGCTCCATCTGAAATGTTAAATCGGTTCTCATCATTAGAAGTTGATCCTATTGCTAATAATTTATCAAAAGCAGAATACAAAGAAGCCAAACAGTGTTTAGTTAAAGATAGTTTTGTAAAATTTAAATTTCCTCGAATTTATAAATCCAGGATTGATCCTCAAATAAATGGTCAACAATACAGTTTACATTCGTTTATTCCAGCAAAGGGAGCAACACCGGATAAAGATGGAGTTTTTGGAATTTTTAAAAATAGAGGAAATTTTAGTTCTCAACATGAAGCCAATGAACATTGTGAATTATTGATTAGATCTATAGATTCTGTTAATGAAATTTTTATCGGTTATGTTGGGAAAGAATTCCCTCTTACATTAACAAGTAATTGGTGTGAAGAAACAAAAGAGATCGATGTTAAAAATAAATTAGATGATATAGCAAAATCAAAATATAAAGAACAGAGAGAAAAGGAAAGTAAAGAAATAGAAGAAATTCAAGAGAGACAGAAAAAATTATTAAGTGAAAATTCAGAATCTAAACAAGAAAGTAAAGATGATTTAGATTATTATATTATGTTAAGAGTTAAATATGCTAATTTAAAATTAAGTCGTGAAAATACTATGAAACAATTACAAAAAGAACAAGATATTTTAGAAAAATCTAGAAATGAAATTGAACAAAAGAATATTGAACATCCTGAATATAAAGAAGAATATATGAAAAAATATAAATATGCTTTAGAAAGTAGTGGAATTAGTGTTAATGATAATCCATTAATTAAATTTATGAACGATCTTGATGATAAACCAAGTGAAGTAGATTTTAAATTTCCAATTGTAGTTCCTGTAAAACCAGATGAAAAAAAAGAAAATAAAGATCAATTATATTTAGCCGATAAAGCCAGATTTCTTCCTTTCACAAAAGAAACAGATTTAGAAGAAAAAGAAAAGAAAGATTAAAATTTAATAATAATTATTTAATTATTATTAAAATACATTATTATTATTTTAAGCATCTACTAATGGTGGAATTTCTGATGAATAATTTTCCATTAAATTCAATTGTTCTGGAGTTAAAATTAAAAGAATATCTTTAAGTTGTTCTTTAGAAATTTCATTTTTTCCAACAAATAAATCTTTATTTAAAATTTGAAGTAAACAAATAACAGTTTGGTAATTGTCAGTATAATTACCAATTCGTTTAATTGTCTCTAATTTTTTATTTTCTTCAATTTCAATATATTTTAAATCTTCTCTCAATTCATTACATTCTTTGATAAAATTTAACGCTGTTTCTTTCAAATCTGAAGACATTTGATTTTAAATAAATGAAATATTTAATTTTCAATGAATGAAACAATAAAAAATCAGTTTTTTTTTAATTAAAATTCCAATAAATAATCCTATTGATAATCCACCAAATAATGATATTATTAATTGATCGATAGAATATTCTTGAATTAATAATTGTTGATCAATTAATTTATATCCAATTAGTTGTAATTTTAAAATTATTAGTATATGTAAATTTTTAATTTTTCTACAGAAACTAAAAAAGATTTAAAATACTTAAATTGATTAGGAGTTAAAACTAAATTTGTAGTATCAAATTTAGTTGATCTGATCACCAATTAAATATTCTTGAACGGTTGATGTCATTTTATTTATTAAAATAAATTGTTTTATTTATTTTATAATAATTTTGAAATTTTAATTAAATTATCAATTCCATATTTTAAATATTTTCTAATACAATTTCTAACAGTTTCTAATGAATATACTCTATGTTTTTTAACACCTCTAGTTCCATGCCATAATTCCAAATTTTCAGTTTTCATTAATAAATCTAATAATTCTTTATTTTGAACGAATTTGGCAAACATTGCTATTATCATTATTTTATGTTTATTCTTTTCAAAATCTTTATCCATTAGAATATATGAAGGTCTTAAAACTTTACCTTTTGACTTACCAGATTTTCCTCCAGCAGATTTAGCCAAGTTTGGATCTTTATTCCATTTAGATTTAGAATTAAAAGTGAATTCTAACATGAATTTTTCATTTTTTCTAAATTTATTTCCTTGATAATAATGTTCTATAGTATTCCATTTCTGATTACTAGCGATAAAAGGGGCTTCATAAAAATTAGATAATTTTTTACGAAAATCTTTAATCTTGTTTAATTCTTTATATTTATTTTCATTATTTTTATTGAGATATTCATTAACACCTTTACCAACATTTACATTTTTAGATTTTGAATAATAAAAAATCTTATCCTTTTGATCTTTTTGATCACTCATTTGTTATTAATACTAACATTTTAAAATATTTTTATTAGTTTTTATTTTAAATTATTTTTTATTATCAAATATTAAATGGAAATAAAAGATTTTCCAATAGAACAATATACAATTCCAGAATATTTTGCTTCTGTTCTGTTTATAAAATAACTAAAATTAATGTTGGTGAAGAATTTGTTTTAAAAGTTATTAATGATAAATATCAAAAGAATGCGTTGACAGAATATAAAATCTCACAACAATTATCTTGTGAAAATAAACATATTATTTGTTATAAAGATATATGTAAATATAATAATAAAATGTCATTTATAATGAATTATATACCTAATTTTACTCTTTTAGATTATATTGAGAAAAGAAAAGATAATGATTTTAAAACAAATTTATTATATTTAAAACAAATTTTAAAAACTGTAAATTATATTCATAATAAAGGAGTAGTTCATAGAGATCTAAAACCTCAAAATATTCTTATTTATAATGGAAATGTTTATATTATTGATCTTTCTTTAAATATTAATCCTGAACAAGTTTCAATATTAAAAGGAACTCCAAGATATTTAAGTCCCGAATTATGGATAAATAAATTTGATAAAGATATTGATAAAAAGGAAATGTTTGAAATACTAAAAAAATCTGATATATATTCATGTGGTATAATTGCTTATTATTTATTTTTTGGGGACTTACCAATTGATACTTCTAATATAAAAATATTAAAAAGTAAAACAATTAATGGTGAAATTGAAATTCCAAAACCTATAACAAAAAACGAAACCATTATTTATAATATTATTTCTAGTTTATTAATAGTAGATTATAGAAAAAGACCAGATATTAATACTATATTAAAAATGTTTGAATAAAACTGAATTTAATTTTAAAATGATTTTAAAATTAAATGAATATTAGAAAAATTATTTATAACACTATCAATATTAATAAAAACATTATTAATATAATTAATCAATATATCGATTATTCTATTAATCATTTATTAAAAATATGTCCAAAACAAAGAAGAATTACTATATATAGTATAAAAGAAGATCTTTCTTTAATGGATATTATAGTTAAAGCCGTAAAATTAGGATTTGTTGGATTTACTGTTAATCAATCGTTTTATGAAAATTTGATATTCCCTGATTTAGTTTATAATAAAATAAACAATAATATATCAATTAAATATTATAGAGAAGTTGATATTAGATTGAAAGGAGTATCTGATACAAAAAAATCAACATCTATATATGATTTAGATGTTTTTGATATTGAATATGAAATGAGAGATAATTAAATAATATTTATTTCTTCTTTTTAAAAATCAATCTCATAACGATTAAAAATAATACAATTCCACCTATTATTAAAATTATTTTATTATCTTTTTTAGGTTTTTCTAAAACTATATTCTTACATTCAAATCCATAGATATTCTTATCTCCATTATTACAATTTTTTAATAAAGTTTCAACACACTGTTTACTATTATCTAAGTTTATATTACAATCACCATTATCCAAAATATTTGAAGCAATTGTCTCAGCATAAATACTAACATTTGTATTATTAATATTATCATATTCGGGTTTTATATTTTGAATATAATTTACTAAATCTCTTTGAAAATCAAATTTATCTACACAAGAAACACCATCTTCACCAATAATTTGATTTCCACAATTAACACAAGTATTATCAATTGGATCTAAATATTCATTTTCTTTACATTCTACTGATATTGGTTCACATCCCGATTTATCTTTTTTAATGATCATTCCTTCTTCACAATTTTTACATATTTTTTCAAATTCATCATAATATTGATCTTCTTCTTTACATTCAATCTTGATCGGTTTTCTTATTTTATCACAACTAAATCCATAAACTTCTTTAATATTTTTTGGTGTTTTATCATTACAGAATTCTGGATCATCATAATTTTTACAGTAATCTATACTTCCTTTAATGGAGCAAATTTCAGGGATAAAATTACTACATTCTTTTGCTGTTATTAAATCGGTATTACAACCATTAGATAAAACAGAATTTGCTATATCATAAGAATTGATGATAATTTTACTTTTATCGATTTCATTGTTAATAGGCATATCTTGTTTGATATAATCAACTAATTCTAAGGTAAAATTTTCTGGATATTCACAAAATCCACTTAAACCTTTTACTTTTCCTTCGGGACAAATACATAAAGAATCAGATAGAATAAAAGTATCGGGACATTTACAAGTTAATTTATCATCAGTCATAATAAAAGTATCTGGACAAACACATTTATCATTTTTAAGAATTTGAGATCCATAACATAAACAATTTTTTTTATCACCACTTGGATAACTTGTATCTGGACATTTGATACAAGAATTTGTTTGAGAATCTATTCTTTCGTCATAATTACAATCACTAGGTCTTAATCCCCATTGACAAGTATTTTTTTGTTCTATTTTGAATTCTTTAGTATCAATACTACCGTCGACATTAATTTTAATTGAATTAATACATTGATTTACATTAGGACATGTTGCTTTTTTCTGTTCTTCTAAATTTTTCCATCTAGATGTTTTCATACTTGAATTAACACATTTCGGATAAAAACAATCGGCATCTGGTATACTAATTGCTATTCCTTCTCCAGATAAAGAATCAAAGAATTTTTTATAAAATGGAAGATTCATAAAACATCCACATATTGGTTCATTAATTGCTTTATCACCAAGTGAATTACAATAATCTTTCAATTCAGAATCACAATTAACATCTTTTTTTTCACAATAATGTTTACAACTATCAGATGTTAAATTATTACCTTTACAAAAATTTCTTAAAGTTTGTATACAAATATCAGATTTAATATCCTTTTTATCACACCAATCAACACAATTAGAATCTTGTGGATTATCTTCACAATATGATTTTTTAACATCATTACATTCATTAGGATTATCTCTACACCAATTTATACAATTGGAATTACTAGTTAACATTGGAGTATTAGTTAAAGTATCGACTTGTAAACAAAAATTCTTAGTTATATCTGTTCTAGCACAATCTTTACTCCAAGGAAACCATACACCAACCTTTTCATTATTTGTTTTAACTTTTTCATTAATAACATTATTAGAAAAAACATCACCACATTTATCTCCTATAATAGGACCTCCATGAACCAATTTACATTTATTTTCGTCAAATTTATTTGTTAGAGAAGTAATTCCATCTTTAACTTCAAGTTTTAAAATATTTGAATCACCATTACAACAAGAATTTTTTAAATTTTCATCAAATTTTGTTCTTAAACAATAAGTTTCAGGATTTCTTGATAAACTTCCTGGTTGAAATCTCAATTCTGTTTCATTTGAACTACAATTATGTCTAGATAATGAAGATGAACAATTACCTTTATTATCTTGATAAAAAAATTCTTCAGCATCTTCTGGATCCACAGAATAATGATATGGATCAATATTCCACATATTTTTCAGTCCATCTTGTGATGGACTGAAAGTTGAAAAACGCCATTTAAATTTTTTAAAATCAGGATCTATAATTATTGTTGATTTATTATTGATAAGGGAAATAATAGGATTTTTTAATGGTAATATAATTCTACCATCAGTTGAAAATAAAAAAGTTTGATTATTAACATCATCTAAATTTGGAGATATAATTAGTTTATCTGGAGTATTAATTTTTTCATTAAAAGTTAAATATCCTATAGTTGAAAACGTTCTACTTTCAACTTTAATATATCCATATTGATTTTGTTTATTAGTTTGAACTGTAAATATAATTGAATCATTTCTATAATTTTTTTGAGAAATTCCTATAATAGTTCTAACTCCATTAATAGGAACCCAACCTAAATGAAATTGAATATCTGATGAAGATATATAATATTTTCCGTTCGGAACTGAATATATAAGTTCAGTCATTATATTTATTAATAACAATTAAAAATTTAATATAATTTTATATTAAATTTACTTTTTCTTTTTGAAAATCAATCCTATAATAATTAATAATAAAACAATCCCACCAATTATAAAAATAATATTATTATTTTTATTCACTATAATTTTTTTACAATCAAATCCATATATTACCTGATTATTATTACAACTTTCTAATAAATTATTAATACAAATTTTAGCACTATTTAAACTCGTATTACATTCACTATTATTTAGAACTTTTTGAATTATTTCTTCTAAATGTATCCTAACAGAATTTGTGTCAATGTTTTTATAATCAATTTTTAATGATTTTAAATAATCTCGTAATTGTCTTTCAATAGAATCAACATGAACGCACGAATGTTTATCAGGAGATACTATTTCATCTTCTCCACATTCATGACATTCAAAAGTTTCTGGATCAATATATTCATTATCTTTACATTCTTTTGTTATTTTTTCACAACCAGATCTTTCAGAATTTATTCTATAACCATCAGGACATGTTTTACAGATATTATCTTTAATATCTAAGTATTCATTATCTTTACATTCCTTTATTATTTTCTCACAACCTGATTTATCGGATTTTATTTGATAACCATCAGGACATGTTTTACAAATATTATCTTTAATATCTAAATATTCATCTGATAAACAATTAATAAAATACGGTTCACATCCTTTACCATCTATTCTTATTTTTGAACCAGGAGGACAATACATACAATTCCCATTTTTATCTAAATATTGTTCATCTTCACATTGTATATTTTCACATCCTTTTTTATCACTTCTTACTTTTGTTCCAAAAGGACAAGGAATACAATCATTTATATTTAAATATTCATTATCTTTACATTCAATCGGTTCACATCCGGATTTATCTTTTTTTAATTTCATTCCTTCTGGACAAATTTTACACATATTATCAAAAGGATCATAATATTCATTATTAAGACAATCTGGTTTTATAGGTTTTCTTATTTTATCACAACTAAATCCATAAACTTCTTTAATATTTTTCGGTGTTTTATCCAAATTACAAAATTCTGGATCATCATAATTTTTACAGTAATCTGTACTTCCTTTAATAGAACAAATTTCAGGAATAAAATTGGTACATTCTTTTGCTGTTATTAAATCACTATTACAACCATTAGATAAAACAGCGGTTGCAATATCCAAAGAATTAATAATAACTTTTTCTTTATCAATTTCATTATTGATTGGTAAATTCTTTTTAATATAATCTGATAATTCTAAAGTAAAATCATCCGGTTCTTTATCTATACATGTATTATCAACTTTGACTTTACCTGCTGGACAAATACATGTTTTTAAATCTGTATCTAAAATAAAAGGATTTGGACAAACACAAGTTAATTTATTTGGGGTTGGAAGTAAACCTGGACCACAAGGCACACATTTGTTTAATTTTTCGTCGATTCTATCATTAACAGCACAATCTTGAGGACGTAATTTGAAACCACAATCATTGGATTGATTAATCTTCACATCTCCAATAATTTGTCCCTGAGCATTGATTTCAATTGAATTTATACATTGATTAATATCAGGACATTTAACTGCTTGATTTTTATAAGAAAAGGTTTTTATTGGGGCTAAGGCACAATCAGCATTAAAACAATCGGGAAGAAGAGGAAGTAAATTCCCAGAAGGACCTAGTTTTTCTTTAAGTTGTTTGAAAAAATTATCATAATATTGTTTGGGCATAAAACATCCACAAACAGGATGTTTAACAGCTTCTTCATTTCCAAGTGAAGCACAATATGTTCTAAGTTCAGGATCACAATTACTATCTTTTAAATTACAGAATTTTTCACAAACTGGTTCATTTTCAAGAGTTCTTCCCACACAAAAATTTTGTAATACTTCTCTACATATTCCTCCCTGAATACTTCCAGATATTTCGTTTGTATTACACCAAGTAACACAAGCACCGTTTTGAGGATTATTTTCACAATAGTTAGATTTTGATTTTTGGCATTCAGTTGGATTTAAACGACACCAATCTTTACAATTAGTATTAGTTAATAATAAAGGTTTATCTTGTAATGTATCTTGTTGAGCACAAAAATTAATTACATCTGATGAATCTTTACATTCTGATGTAAATGGTGCCCATGCCCCTACACGTTGTGATGGAGATTTTGCTTCTTTATTAATATCTTCATCACCAAAATATCTACCGCAAATATTAGTTCCATGAACAATTTTACATTTATTATAATCTAATTTATCAGTTACGAAAGTTCCATCTAATTTTAAAACATTAGTTTCTCCAGAACAACAAGAAGGTTTATTTTTTTCATCCCATTTTGTTCTTAAACACCATACTTTATCTTCAAATACTCCAGAATCCCTTGATAAAAGTGTTTGATCTGATCCACAAGATGCTCCTCGAGATGTATGACAACTACAACCATAACGATCACAACCTCCATAAGAATCTCCAGATCCTTGATCAAAATAAGTTTCAAGAGTATTTAAAGGCATATTATATTTTATATTTTCATTCCATAAAGAAGGTCTATTTTTATAAACTGGAGAATAATTAGAAAATCTCCATATACCTTTTGTTAATAAAGGATCATCTTGTATTCCTCTTTGAATATTTATAAGAGATAATATTTTACCATCAGGAGTTTCAAATAAAGGTAATAATATTCTCCCATCACTAGAAAAACAAAAAGTTTGTGTTTTCATATTATTTAAAGAAGTTGATAATACTAATTTGGTATCATTATTTGGATCATAAGTTAAATAATAGACATTATTAATTTTTACATTTCCATATTGTGTTTTAGAATCAGCATTAATTGTAAAAATAGCAGGATTATTTTGATAACTTTGAGATGGAAATCCAAGTATTAATACTTTACCAGATGAACTTAATGGGCATAAAATATATCCATCACGAGATGATACATAATAACTTCCATTATGTATGCTATAAATTCTTTCCAACGACATATTTATTAATTATAAATATAAAACTTTATTCTTTTTTCAATTTTTTATTTATATTATATTTATTATATAATAAATATAGGAAATTTAAATGGGTGGTAGTGCAAGTCGGCAATTACTTTCACAACTCAATTTCACAAATCTTTTTTAATACATTTAAATTTATATTCAAATTTATCTTTATGAATTTTATATTCATATTTATCTCCATGAATTTTAATTTATTCCTTGATAAATTTGTCAATTTTTTTATATTCAGGCATTATTATAATATCTTAATATTATAATAAACAATTTTTTAAATTATAATTATTTACATAATAAATATATATTCTTTTTCAACTAATTTTTCAAATATATAATTATATAATTTATTAATATCTTTAAAATTATACTGATATGGAATTATAATTAAATTAACGTTATTAATCTGACACATTAATTCTTTTGAAATATCTCTTCCTTGTTGTGAATAAAAATCATTAATTGTTTTTTGATAATGAGGGGTCCATTTATAATGTTGAATGCCATTATATTCAACCGCAAGTTGAAGTTTTTCATTATAACAATCTAATTCTAATCCATGTAACCATTTTGGTCGTATGTTATGATTAAAATCACAATTCATTATTAATTCGACTATTTTAATAACAAGTTTTTCTGTTTTATGTTTACAACAACTTTGACATCCGTGTTTTCCAGATATATGTGAATTTGGTTTTTGTAAGAAAAATTTCTTACATGAAAAACACCATATATCTACATATGTTTTATTATTTTTATATATAACTCTATCATAATTATATAAAGGATTTCCATTTTCATCTTGGTGAATTTCTTTTGCTTCATCAATAAATTCTTCTATTGTCTTTTTTCTTTTACCAGCACACCTCGAACATCCTTGTTTTTTATTTATATGATTGTTAGGGGTTTGTTTAAATTTTTCTTGATGAAAAATACACCAAATATCAACTTTTTCCATACAATTAATATATTTTATATTAGAATAATTGTATAAAGGATTTCCCTTTTCATCTTGATGAATTTCTTTTGCTTCTTTTATAAATTCTTCTAAAGTTTTAGTTCTTGATAAAGAACTTTTTTTAATACCACAATCTCGGCAACCTTGTTTTTGACTTGTATGATTATTTGGAGCCTGATTAAAAAATTTTTGACATTTAATACACCAAATAATTACATTAAGCATACAAGTTATATAATTAACCTTATGATATAAATATAAGGGATTCCCATTTCCATCTTTATGTATTATTTGTGATTGTTTAATAAATTCCTCAGTTGTTTTCTTTTGACAACCTCCACATTTTGGGCATCCATTTTCGTTATTCACATGAGAATCAGGAGTTTGTTTAAAATAATACTGATGTATAAAACACCATATTTCAACTTTTGTTTTAGTGTTTTTATAATCAACTTTATCATATTTATATAAAGGAATACCATTTTCATTTTTATGGATTTCTTGAGATTCTTCTATAAATTTTTTTGTTGTCTTCTTTTCACTACCCGAACATTTTACACATCCAGATTCGCTATCTACGTGTTGATGTGGTGTTTGGTTGAAATAAAACTCATGTATAATACACCATATTTTTACATTAGTTTTATTATTTATATAAATTACTTGATCATATAAATACAAAGGATTTCCATATTCATCTTGATGAATATTTTCAGCATTTTTTATAAATTGTTCAATAGTTAATCTCTTAACCATTTATACTAGTATATTATAGTTTTATTAAATAGTTTATTTTAATTTTTTTATATTTATTATAATAAATATAAAAAAATTAAATGGGAACTAATGTTTCGAAGCAATTACTTTCACAGCTCAATGATCAATTGCAAAGTGTTTATAATAAAGTTATGGCTTCTAATTTTAATGCTATCACAAATTATGTAACGGCTGGTAATAAAATTAGATTACACGTTCGTGGTGATATTCATTGTGGTTCTTTATCATTTGATCAAATGAATCAAGCGAAATTAAATTATAAAAATAGTGTCACATCTTCAGATATAACAAATTTAAAAACAAATTTAAAAGCAGAAATTGAAAATAAAAGTTCACAAACTATGAAAATTGTTAGAGAATTTTTAGGAAGTGCCGGTTCTTTTAATTCAGAAGATAATATTACAATGATTCAAACTAGATTAAGACAAATAATAGATAATAATGTCACGGTTTCTCATGAAAACAAAATTTTAAATGAAACTGTTTTATTAAATGAAAATATATTAGAAGTTGATGGTAGTATTTACGTTGATAAATACTGTGATTGGAAACAAAATAATTTAATTGATATGGCCTCTGAAGCCATGGTAATGTCTTTAATTGATACTTGTGTTGAAGATTCAGTTATTAGTCGTATCGTCAATGATTCTCAACAAAAATTTGATTTAGAAGAAAAAGGACCAGCATCTTTAGTTATGGCAGTAGTTTTTTTATTACTTGCTTTATCGTTATTAGCAAAAGAAGGATTAAAAGTTATAACTGATTGGAAGTTATGGTTATTAATTGGTATTTTTATTTTAATCGCTTATTTTATTAAAGTATGGCCTTTCAAAAAATCTCAAACACAATTCTGGGGTTGTGCCAAAGACGATAATGGTTCTCCTACAGGAGAATGTAAAGAATATGATAATTCAAAACAAGGACCATTTTTCACTAAATCTTTATGTGATAAAGCATCTGATAAATTATGTAGAGCGTATTATGGTTGTGATAAAGATGGACAAGGTTATAATAATGGACAATGTAGAACTTTTAGCACTATAGAATTGGGACCATATGAAAATAAACAACAATGTGAACAAATGATTGAAGAAGGAAAGGCCTGTTCAAGATTTTATGGTTGTGCTACTGATTCAAAAGGATTTAATATTTTACCAGGAACTTGTATTCAATATAAAGAAAATGATCCTAATAAACCAGATCCATTATTCCCAAATATAGAAGATTGTGAAACTTCAAAAGAAAAAAACTGTTCAAAACATTTCGCTTGTGATACCTCCAAAAAGACTTGTGTAGAAGTTGGATTCTCTCCCTATACAACGCTTTCTGAATGTCAAAAAGCCAGTGTTTGTAAGAAATAAAATTGTTTTTGTGAATAAATAATATATTATTAATATATTATTTTTACCGTCTATATTATTTTTCCTTGAGATTGAACAATTTATTAACAATTTTTTTTCAAATCATAACATATATATTAATTTCTAAATAATTTGATAAGAGTAAAGTTCTTTTGTAACAATTCGTTTTCCTAAATTTAACTTAAAACTTTCATTACCATAATTATTTGTTTTAAAATTATTGTTTATTGATTGTAACCGTTTCATGATTTGAATTCTTGATGTTGAACAATTTCTAACTATTGTTATTTTTTGTCTGTATAAAAAGCCCTTTTTCAAAAAATATAACTGCTGGATATTCCTTTGTTTTAATAGAATGGCTAAATGATCCGGTATCTTTTCCAATTGCTATCAAACTTAATTTTCCTGGTGATAAATTACAATCATCCCGTATTTTTGTCAATTCGTTGATCATATTGCTTGAACTACCTGTATTTAAATCAAGATTATCAGCATTGATAACTTGTGTTTCTGATATTTTAATCATTGAATTTGGATATAAATATATAACCATATCATCTGGTATTATTGAATCTCCAATAGACATATCTCCAGAAGATTGATATTGTATTCCACTTCTCACTAATTTATCCTCTACACAATAGTCATTTTTATTTAGTTTGTAATTTGATTTATACTTACCATTTGTGTTATTAGGGGTTTTCATTATAACTGAAATTACCCAAACAAGGAAAATAGTGAAACATACAAGAAAAATAACGATAATTGTATTAGAATTTACCATTTTTTTTTAATGATAATTATTTATTATATTATTGAATATCATAAAAAAAAACAATAATATAATGTCTACCAATACAATACTATTATTTATAACAATTTTAACATTATTAATTCTTTTAGGATTAATAATCGTTATTTTACCATTAAAAAAGAAAGTATATAGTTTGATCACTGATTTTAATGATATCAAAACAAAAGTTGATAAAGCTTCTACAACAATAGATAAAATGGATCATTATATACAAGTTTTAGCAGATTTCATTAAAAATTTAATACCAAAACCTTAATTCATTATGTTTTTGTGAATAAATAATATATTATTAATATATTATTTTTAATCTGAATATAATTTTACTCTAAATATTTTACAAAGAACAAATTTCATAATAAATTATATTGATTTATTTTTATTTTATTATTACAAAGAACAAATTTCATAAAATATTGTCATTTTTAAAGGTGAATTTCCACTAGTAAGAAATAATCCATTTTGAGCTACTAAATAAATAGGAAAATCAACAATTTGATTTGTGGCAACACCTGTTAATCCACTATTGGAATAATTTGTTGATATACTACTGAAATTATTTGTAATTCCTTGAAAAATTCCAGATCCTGGAAAAGCTGAATTATTTATTGTGGTTCCATAAAATAGTCCACAATTTTCAGCACCTTCAGCATTAGCATATGGTATTGAATTATAATTCATTGATACCGAAACCGATGTGATCATATAATAATTATTAGCACCAGGTGATGGTAGTAATAATAAAGGACTTGACAAATTAGTGATTTGAGCAGGTGTTATGTTAATAACAGAAGATTTATATGGATTATAAATACTTAAATTAGAATATAAATTTTCTAAATTTGATGTATTCAATTCAGAATAACGAACTTTAAATTTAGACATTTATTATTAATTAAAGATAATAATAAAAATATATTGGATTAATTTTCTTAATACTATTGATTTTTATATTATTAGATTAATCTAACATTCTTCCATTTTTATATATAAATGTAGTCATTTGTTTTTCATTTATATCATAACAATTATATATTCCATGGCATTTTCCATCAATAAGTATATAATCTATTATAAAATTAGGTTTAAATAATTTATTACCAATAATATTTCCATTTTTATAATCAATTCTAAGTATTTTATCATCTTCATAATGATATTCAATATAAATTTCGTCATTATAAAATGTTTCAGATAATATTTTTTTAGTATAACGATCTAATTTCTGTTCTTTTATTTTCTTTCCAAAAAAATATTCACTTTGATGAATATAATAATAACTTGTTGATTTAATTACCATATCTGATAATAAATATGAAATTACAATATTTGCTAGATTTCTATTAATAGTAAAAAGAGGAAGTAAAATTTTACCAATATCTTTATGTATATTTTTCGGAAAATAATTATCAAAACTTTCTTCCATTTTATTTTAAAATAATTATTTTATTAAATAATTATTAAAATCAGTTTTTTATTTCTTCATATCTTAATTATAAAATATATCATAGTTTTTGTTCCGGTTGATTTTAAATTTCCTTTATTTTTTTCACTTATTATATTTAAAATCGTTACAAGTCTACGACAGAAAACAAGTTATTTCTTTATGTTGACATAATAATTTTGATCGATTTCAAAAGTCAAACAATTTTAAAAAACTGAATTATTAAAATTAATTGAATTAGTAATTATAAAAGATGATAGATTTTTATGATCCGAGTCTACGACGAGAAAAACAACAAAAATATGGTGAATTTTCAAATTTTTATAAATCTCCAATAACTATTGATTCTAAAAAATTTGAAAATGTTGAACATTATTTCCAATATATGAAATTTAATGATATTTCTTCTCCTGATATGGTATGGTATCAACAACAAATATATAATCAAAAAACTCCAGGAAAAGTTAAATATTTATCAAATCAACAAAAAGGTGCTAGATGGGCTTGGATGAAACCTTTATCAGAAATTGTAGAAGAATCATTAAAACGGGGGATTAAACCAATAAATGATTGGGATTATATAAGAAATTTAGTAATGATCAATGGAGTTGTCGAAAAAATAAGACAAAATCCGATCATAAAAAAGAAATTATTAGAAACAGAAAATAAGATATTAAGAGAAAATTCACCAAGAGATAGTTATTGGGGAATAGGAAAAGATCAAAAAGGAAAAAATATGTTGGGAAAAATATTAATGTGTTTACGTGATATTTTATTATCTCAAAATGAAAAGAAAGAAAATGAAACGAAAAATAATATAGAAAAGAAAGAAGTTATAAAAGAAAAAAATGAAACTAAAAAAAATGAAAAGAAAAATATAGAAAAGAAAGAAAATATAAAAGAAAAAAATGAAATAATATTATGGGTTGATGGTGCTTGTAATAGTGATACAAAAGATTGTGCGTGGGGAAGTGTAGTTAATAATGATCAAATAGATATGGTTTCATTATATAAAGAATTATCGCCGGATTTAATATATGAAAAAAAAGTTTTAAATATTAAAATAAAACCACAAGTCTCCGACGGAAAACAACATATAACACCAGATAAACAAGAAAGAGAGATTATAATAGCAAAAGCGACAGATGTAAAATCACAACAGAATAATTATGCTGAGTTATTATCTTTTTTATTTGCGCTTAGAATAGCCAATTCTAAATCAGAAAAAGTAAAAGAGATTAAATCGGATTCAGATTTAATAATAAAGTATTGGAGTAATCCAAAACATAATACGAATATGACAAAAGATTCTAATAAAAATAAATATATAAATGAAAGTAAAAAATTAAGAGAGATTTTTGAGAGAAATGGAGGAATTATTACAAAAATTTCAGGATCTGTTAATTTAGCAGATTTGGGAAAACATAAATGTTAATATTTTGAATATTTTGAATACGTTTATAAATTTAATAGATATAAATAAACACCATTTAGAGTTAAATTTTTATAGGAGTAAAATAAAATTTTCTAAATAGTGTTATTTAGAAAACTGATTTTTAATAAAATTTTAAAGAGATTATTACTTATTATTTCTTATTATTTCTTATTCGGTGAAAGAAATAAAAATACGAATTTTTAATAATTATTGAAAAATAAAATATTTAATAATAATAATATGGCATCTCCTAACAGAATTCAAAATAAAAGAATTGGCATTGATGTTAAAGAATTATTCAATACTAGAGAATTATCAAAACAAGAAATAGAAGAAAAATATCCAAAGAAAAAATTACAACAACGATTTGGTCGAAAAGGATATAGGGAAAAAACTAAAAATTTAGCATCAAAATACTATATCATTGTCAATGTGTTCAATAATAATCTTCCCAAAAATTTTGATGAAATTTCTAAATCTGATATTGAAGAAATTATTAAAGAATTTTTAAGTGAACAAGGAGAGAAACAATTACGAAATGAAATTAGAAAAGCATTTAAAGCAAATTTAACAGAAGAACAACTTGATTATATTCAAAAATTAAAATTATTAATTGAAGAAGAAAAAGATCCTGAATATATTCAAAGATATGAAGATGAAATTAGAGAATTTACAGATTTAAACAAAGATGAGGAGGAATATTTCAAAGAATTAATAGAAACAACAATTTTTTTATTAAAAGGTATTATTACACCAGGATTATCAGAAGAAGAAAGAAAGAAAAGACGAAAAGATTATGAAAAAGTAAAAGCGAGATATTTACCAAAACCTTTAAAAGAAAAGGAAAAAGAACAATATCCACCGGTTGGACCAGCACCTATAAAAGGAAAAGGATTAAAGAAAACAAAAATAGAACATGCTTTAACACAATTTTTGGTGAGGAAAGATAGAGAATCGAGAGAAGAATTAATTAATTTAATGATTGATTCAAAACAAGAACAAAGTTTATATGATACGATAGAAGTGAGAGAAGGAAAAACAAATGTATATTTGGATAATGAGGGAAATAAAAGATCATTTTATCCAACCTTATATGATGCTTTTATTAAATTAAATGGAACTCCAACATATGAAGATGTAACAGTTAAAGTAAATGGAAAAAAGAAAAAAGTAAATATAATTTCGAAATGGAAATTTCCAATTACTAACAATATTGTATCTATTTTAAAAAATTTAATTTTTATTGAATTAGAAAAACAATTAGAAACTAAACAATTAAAACGAGAGGCAGAAATACAAGCACAAAGAAGAAATGAAATTTTTGAAGCCGGAAAATCAAGTAATGAAACATTAATAGAAGAGGCAGAAGCATTAATTAAGAAATCGAGAGCAGAAAATTTATTATCTGATGAATTAGCAAATTTGGTAAGTGAAACTGATCGTAAAAAATCAAAGGAAAAAGCCGCTTGGAGTAAAGCCATTGAAAATGAAAGAGAAAGATTAAGAGAGAAAAAAGAAGAAGATGATGAAGAAAAAAAATATGAAAGAAAAGAAGAAGAAGAATTAGAAATTGAAGAAGGATTAAACGAAGAAGAAGAAGAAAATGAAGAGGAAGTTGAAATAGGATTAGAAATAGAATCAGCAGTAGAAGCTTCAACATCGGTTGATTTAATAGAAGAAAAGGTGGTTACAAAAGGAAAAAATGGGAAAGTTAAAGAAAAGACAGAAAAATTTTATGTTATTAGATCAAAATTAATAGGATTTGCGGATAAATTGAAAGCATTAGGAGGGACTTATCAAAAAGGAAAACAAAGATGGATTTTTTCGGCGACAAAAATGTTTGAACGGACTGATAAAAAGAAAAAATACAAGAGAAATGAACCAGTTGAAGGAAAATATGTAGATGCTAAGAAAATTAAAGAAAAAATTGAACATGTAGTTCAACAGTATTATAAAAGAGAAATATTAGATAATGCTAATAAAGAAAAATTAGTTAAAGATGTTGAAAGAAGATTAGAAGGAAAAGAAATTTTATCAAGACAATATAGATATGAAGATGAATATAAATATAATTTAAAAAATAAAAGAAATACAGAATTGACAGTATTTAAGGATATTAAAAATTTATTAGAGAATGTTCAGAGATCAGTTAAAGAAAGATCTGGACATGAATTGATTTCGAAACAATTGAGAAATCCATTATTTGGATTGTATGATAGACGTTTACAAAGAAAATTAAAATCGAGAAATCCATTGTTACATATAACAAAAAGACAAGAGAGAAATCAAAGAAATGAATTTATAAATATTAAATATAATCGATCACAAGTAAAAGAATTAATATCATCACCAGATATTTTGGCCAATATGTTATTAGGACAAGATGATGGAATTGATGAATTATTAAGGGTAGTTTTAACGTTATATATGAATAGAATATTGAAAAATAATGTGATGATAATAGAATTATTAAAGAATTTAAATGTGGAAAATACTACGGATTATATTGAAAACTTATCAAATCAAATATTAAATAATTTCTTTACATTTTATACTTCTGGATTTTCAGAATCAATTGAAGATATTGTCAAATCTTTAATAACACCATTTATAATTCTTGATAATACAAATGATATGGGTAAAAGAGCAAATATATTTAGAAATCGGTTAATACAGAATTATTATATAGATATTGTAACATTAACTATTGAAGAAATGTTTCCAGAAGTATTTAATAATCCACATATTTCTACAAAAGATCAAAGTATAATTAAAAATTATATAAATATTTATATAGAAGAAACAACAAATAAATTAATTAATGATGTTTTTAGATCATTATATAGTAGAAAAGTATTATATAAAGAAGATCAAAATATATATGAAGTTCCTGAACAATTATTAGAACTACCATTAACAAGTGAAAAAATATTCCATGATTATGATTTCTGTCAAGATACTTGGAATTTGTTTGGAGAAAATAGTTCAGAAGATACAATTATTTATTATGATACAGAAGATAATAAGAATTATTGTTTTTCAATTGATGAATTATTAGATCTTAAATCTCCATATGTGAATGAATATACAGGAAGACAATTTGATAAAAAATTCATTATTAATATTCAGAGTAAATATAATTTGGGAAATGAAAGAAAAGATAAAAATAATAGTTATCAAAAAGAAGAAAAGAGAGAGAAAAAAGAAGAAAAGAAAATATGTGAAACTTGTGAAAAATTAGTTGATGATGAAGATTCATTTAGAACGATTATATATGATTTATATGTATCTGGTAAATTAATGGGTAATACAGTATATTATTGTTCTAGAAATGGATGTTTACAAAATAGTAAAATACCAGAACAAGTAAAACTTAAAAAGAAAGTAAAGTTTTCAAGTTAATGTATATTTTCATTTATAATACTAAAAATAACTTTAATCTTGTCTCGATTTTCGATCTGTATTTCCTAACGCTTTAAACTTGTGTTAATGTAGAAAAATGAAAGAAAAATAAATAATTATAATATTTTAATAATATTATAATGACATCATTTAAAGTGAGAACATCGGAATATAATACATCAAATTTACAAGATTTAGGGGCATCATTATCTCAATTTATAATTTCTTCCAATAATTACAAGATAATTAATTTAACACCTTCTCAACTTAATTCTATTTCAACAACACCAATATTATTAATTCCATCACCAGGAACTGGAAGTTATAATATTGTTAATAATTATGTATCTTCATTAAATTTTTTAACAGGAGCAACACCATATACAGCAATTGCTAGTAATAATATAATTTATGGATCATCTGGAGATATTTTAGTTGGTGTTAATTTCGATAACACTTGTATTGCCGATAATGTTTCTAATGTTAGTTGTCAAGTTTCAACTGGTATCACTGCTTATAATATTAATAATATATTAAACACTCCAATATATTTAGCAGGATCGGGATTTACAAGTGGAACATCTTCTGTAAAAATTGTTATTTATTACACAACATATACTTTTCCTTAATATATTTATAACATTAATTTTTTCCTTAATATATGAAGAAGAAAAAACTGATATTTAATAATAAAATAGGAAATATTTTATTATTTTTCTGAGTATCTTTTTTTTGTTTTAACGAAAAATGGATATTTTGAATTATATTTACATTATAATATCCATAATAGGATTTAATGTAAATTTATTTGTAATATATTGTATATTGATTAAAATACAGAAAATTACAAGTGGAGATGTTTTTACTTTATCATTATGTTTTAATAATATTTTCTTTTTATTTTTCTTTGTAATTCAATTATTTACAAATGATGAAATTCAAAATTTTATTATTTCATTTTTAATTACATTACAAGTTGTTAATTATTTTTTGATAGGATTTAGAAGTTATTGTAAAGTTGTTTTATTTAAAGAGATTAAAATTAATAAAGCAATGAAATATATATTAATTTTTTCTATTTGTAATATTGTAATTATTATTGGATTTGGAATTATATCTTTAAATTATTGTATGTTTAATTTTAATTCTATTTTAAATTTAATGTGGATTCTTCCATTAACATCAATAACTTATTTTTCATCAATATGGTTTTATTATGAAATTTATTTAACAAGAAATAATAGTCAAACAATTGTTAATGAAATGATCTCTCCCCGAAATAAAGAAAAGGAACAAAAAATAGAAACAAAGGAACAAAAAATAGAAGAAATAGAAAATAAAAATAAAATTATAAAGAAAAATTTGAGTCAATTAATAAATAGAAAAATGTTGAAAAATATTATATTTTATTTGATTATATTTACATTACAATGGATTGTATTAGTTATTATAACTATTTTAACATTATTAAATATTGATTTGTTTTATTTGAATATAATTAATGTGATATGGATTTTTGTATTATTAATTAATACAATATTATCATCAGTTATTTATGGATTTGCTAATAATAAAGTTAGAGAATGGTTTAAAAAAAAACCTGGAAAACTTAGAATTCTTATTAATAAATTAACCGAAAGAAAAATGAAAGTCGAAAAATATATAAATAACAACGAAAAAGAAGATACTTTTTCACCATCACAAGCAATTGATAGTGCTTGTGGAGTTCATATTATTGATATGAGAGGAAATTTTATAACTGAATATAAATCTAATCAAAATATTGATCAAATACAAGTATATGAAATTCCAACTTTAAGAATAAATCCTGATTTGTCACCTCCAAGTTCATCAAATTCATCACCTTTAAATACTCCTTCATTTGATTCATCTCCAGAAATACATTCACCGAAAAGTAGAGAACAATTAAATGAAAGAAAAATGAATTTTAAGAATTTAAAACCATCACCAAAACAACAAGCAAACGAAAGAATGAAAACATTAAGACAAATAAGTCCAAATATATCTCACAGTCCTACTGATTTACGAGCAATCCGAGTTAAAAATTTAATAGAACAAATTAATTTACCAAATACATTAAAAATTCCTATTCCAAATTTAATAGAACAAATTAATTTACCAAATACATTAAAAATTCCTATTCCAAATTTAATTTCTACTGAAAGAATTAAAGAACTCAGAGAATTAAATAATTATAGTTAAAATAATAAATATTTATTTATTATTTATTTATTATTTATTATTTATTTTTGAAATCATTTTACTTTTTTTATTCAAAATTTTCCATATTATATTCAAATTCGGGATCAACATCTACAATACACTGTTTTCTATATTCTTTTGATTTACTTTTTAATGTATTTTGATAATATTCAAATTTATTACGAGATTTCCATATTTGTAAATCGTTTGTGAAATGATTAATAGGATCATCCCAAATTAAACCATCATCATTATGTGTTATATATATTTTTTTATTAGGATTTAAATGAAATATATTAATAAGTTCATAATTTTTTGAACTATGTGAAATTATATCTTGAAATAAAATATCAGTATCATCATTTTCTTTATTCTTTTCTTTTATTTGAAAATCAGATTTTATTGTATATTTTTTTTCCATTATTATTATTTCTTCAATACTTGATTTGATCATATATTGTTCTGCTTTTTCTCTACTTGTAAATAAAGCAATTGGATAATCTTTATCTTCTATAAGAAGTATTAATTTTTGTTTATATCTGTTAATAATATCTTTTTCAAGAATTAATAATTGTTCTCCAGTCATCCCAGTATATGAATCTATAAGTTTAATTAAATTTAAATTTAATTTCGAATGTTCATATAATGAATTCATTTTCCAATTATTAGAATTATTTATAAATTGATTAAAATCAGTTTTAATCAATTTATTTTACTAAAACAAAATTTAAACAATTAAAAAGTTGGATGATCATAAAAGTTTTAAATAAATAGAAATATTTAAAAATAAAATGAATGATCAAAAAGTTAAACTATTAGAAAATTAAATAAAT
>Ga0302303_10000805_pt1 | contig 23009 bp, 22 predicted proteins | sample III_Palsa_E2_1_FD_194542 | JGI IMG/M metagenome (GOLD analysis project Ga0302303, IMG submission 194542) | Peat permafrost microbial communities from Stordalen Mire near Abisko, Sweden - III_Palsa_E2_1 | ecosystem: Environmental > Terrestrial > Soil > Palsa > Peat permafrost | place: Sweden...
ATTGATTAGCTGAAGGGTAAAATCATCCTTACTTAAAAATACCTGTGTAGTTGAACCGGTTACTACCAGTTCGCCTGTTATTGCATTAAGTAAGCGATATTTAAAATTTATTTTAGCAGGCTCACAGGGTGTGTAGATAGTTTCTATAATTATCCTATCGCCATAATGTAAAACCTTTTTATAATCGCATTGTACATTTACAATGGGCACAATGTAGCCCTGGTTATAAAAATCGAGATAACCCAAGCCGTGTTCTTTGCCAAAGGCTTCGCGGCCTTCTTCAAAATATTGCAGGTAATGCCCGTGCCATACAATGCCCAACGAATCGACCTCACTAAACCTTATCCGTTGTTCTGTGATATTTATTAAGTTTTTTTTCAAATGTTTTATAAATCGTTAAAATATAAAGCAGTAATTAGTTTTTACCCCAACTTTTAAAGTTAGACTCCATATCCTTTAACGTAGTGTACAATGGCTTGGCCCAATAGTTCCTAAAACCAAAGCCACCCGGGCTGCTGGTTTCATATTTGGTATAAAGCACAGTTTTGGATTTAATATCAACAAAAGTTACCCATATACCCATTGATTCTATGCCTTTGCTCATGCCTTCAGCAAAAAAAATCAAGCCTATGCCATCATTATTCTGGAAATCATAATTTTTTACCAGGTTGGCTATTGCCGCTTCATTTAAAAGTTTAAAATCACTTGGGTTATTTGAATAGAAATCTTTTTTGGTAAGGCTCTTATTTGCTTGTATGGTTACATCAATAGCATATTTTACCGACTCGCGATGTACCGCCTTTGCAACATCATATTTCTTTTGTTCATTAATAAAAAGATAGTTCCACGAGCTAACATACGTATCCCTGAATTCGTCATTTGATATAACAACGTCTTTAGACGTGGCAGAGCCTATAAATTTAGTTTGAGAATAATCGACGCCAAGCCATGTTACCGGGACTTTTTCATCAAAAACATCAGCTTTTGATTGAGCCAGAACTGATTGTGTGCTTACTGATATAAAAAGTAAGGCTAAAATACATTTGAATTTTGTTACAGGTTTCATTAATAAAAATTGATTTAGTTGTTGTTTATTTTTTAAGATATATTTTCATTTCGCACTTTGCCAGCAATGTGCCCTTACATTTTACGTTTCCGGATACAATGGTCATATCAAAAACCTGGTTTGTAATAGTAACATTGGTTTCTATTACATCGCCAACTTTCGGTTGTGCAAAAACTTCCAGGTTTTTAATAGCCGCTATATAGCCAATTACAACCGGCCTGTTGCTTTGCAGGGTAACGTATCCTATACCTGCCGCTGCTGTTTGTGCAATATTTTCTATTATGCCGGCTTCACTTAATTCACCATCATTAACAAGTACATTTTCTGTCGTAACCTTAAATGTTGTATTGGAGCAGGCTTCGTTGCAGCTAACCAATTGATCTATCATCACAAAGGGCGCCCGCTGCGGAATGACAGAAGTAATATTATCCTGCAATATAATCATCTTAACTATTTATTGCCAAAAATCATAATAGTTGTACCATTGTTCCGGATAGGTTTTAACTTTAACTTCCATATCTTCAACAAAATCCAGCATCATTTGCTGTACGGTATCTTGTCCGGATTCTGTATATTCTTTTGCTTTGCTGGCAAAAAAATGGTAGTGGAAAGTGCTTTCTTTCATGCCATATACAAATGAAACCGGCACCTGAAATTTGGCTGCTAACATAAACGGCCCAATGGGGAACCGTGCATCGGCCCCTAAAAATTTCATTGTAGTGGTTTTATTGCTTTCCAGGAACCGGTCGGCAGGCATACAAACCAGCTCATCATTTAAAAAAGCATTACTTATCTCGAAAATATGCGACATATCTTCTTTAATAACAATAAGGTTCAGCACGCTTTTCCCAACCACAGATTCCATATATTCTTTAATACTTTCATCTTCTCCATCAAAAATAACCACATTGATGCGGGCATCAATGTCATTTAATAAATGCCGGGCTGTTTCCCAGTTGCCAATATGCGCGGTTAACAATAACCCGCCTTTTTTTAATGCGGCAATGTGATGTAAATTATCTATGCCATCAAGGTTAAAAGTGAACTTGTTGGGGATGCCCGACATGATAACAACTTTATCAATAAGGGTTTGCCCCAAAAGGTTATAGTTTATGTACACCTTATAAACCGACTTTATTACGCTGTAATTAAGCCGTTTATGAAAATAATTAAACGTGCTTTTTGTAGATTTATAGGAAAATATTAAATAATATAAACTAACAAAACGAAGCAAAAGATACGCGGGTAAAACGCCTCCTGCCTTTAAAACAAAAACAAAAATTCTATAACCTAAAGGCTTGCCTTTTGATTTACCTTGCCAGGACGACATTATGCCAGTTCTTTTTGACTACTGGCTATTACATAATCATAAAAATCCTGGAAGGTGACGATATTGATAAAATCCTCTGGTTTTACTTTAAACGGAAAATTGCTTTCAATTACTACAACAAGGTCAATATAGTCCAGGCTGTCGAGGTCAAGTGTTTCCTTTAGATTAGCATCCGGAAGCATTTTATCAGCATCAATTTCGAATTCTTCGGCCAAAAAGCTATTTATCCGTTCAATAATTTCTTCATTCTGCATAACGGCATAGGTTTAAATTAGTTTTTTAATTATCAGGGATGAATTTGTTCCTCCAAAACCAAAGGAGTTGGACAAAAATACATTTATTTCTTTTTCAATTGTTTTTTTTGCAATATTCAGTTTAGCCGAATCTTCATCGGGCGTTTCGAAATTGATATTGGGCGCGATGAATGAGTTTTTCATCATCAGCATTGAATAAACAATTTCACTCGCACCGGCCATCCAGCATTCGTGCCCGGTCATTGATTTGGTTGAGCTAACCAGTGGGTTGCTCGCGCCAAAAACATCATAAATAGCTTTGGCTTCGCTTGAATCGCCCGCCGGGGTTGATGTAGCGTGCGCATTGATATAGTCAATGTCGCCAGCGTTCAGGGCTGCATCATTTAATGCCATTGAAAGGGAGCGTACAGGCCCTTCCACAGTTGGGTTTGATATATGGGCGCCATTTGATGAAAACCCATAACCTATAACCTCACCTAATATAGTTGCACCCCTTTTGGTTGCCGATTCCAGGCTTTCTAAAATAACCGTTGCGGCACCACCGCTGGGTATAAGCCCATCGCGCCCGCTATCAAATGGCCTCGATGCCTTAGTTGGATCGGCCTCGTTAACTGAAAAGGCAGACAGGGCATCGAAACTTCCCATAGCATATTGATTGATTTCCTGGGCACCGCCGCAGATCACACAATCCTGCAAACCGCTTTTTATAAAATGATAGCCAACCCCAATTGAATGCGAGCCGCTTGCACAAGCCGCGCTAATTGTAAAGTTTATTCCTTTTAATTTAAATATGGTGGCCAAATTCATGGTTACGGTTGAGTTCATGGTTTGAAACACAGCACCTGAGCCAATCATCATTGTATTTTTTTTATGGCGAATAATATCCGTAGCATCAATAATAGCTTTTGCCGAGCTATCATTGCCATACAATATCCCCACCTCGTTTTGATTAAGGTAATCCTGGTCTATACCGGCCTGCGCCAAAGCCTCAAGTGTAGCCATATAGGCATATTCCCCCTGTTCGGGAAGCATAATGCGCGATCGCCTGTCTAAAAGCTCTTTTAAATTTGGCCTTTCAACAAACCCGGTTAAACCCGAGCGGTAGCCAAACTCCTTCCTCTCCTTATCAAGTATTATTCCTGATAGCCCCTTGTAAAGTGAATTACTTACCTCATCAAGGTTTTTACCTATACATGAATAAATACCTATACCTGTAATTACAACCCTATTCATATACAGTTACCAATGTTTATTATTTTGGATATTATAAAAATACAAAAGCCCGTCAAAATTTTTAATATTTATGCTTAATAATATGTTAATGGCTTATATTACGGAAGTTTTAAGAATATAAACCACCATTAATTGATAATATTTCCCCGGTAATATAGGCGGCCCCAGCTGATGCCAGGAACCCTACGGCATGTGCCACCTCTTCGGGGGTGCCAAATCTTTTAACCGGGATCATCGACCGGAGCTCTTTTTCATCGAGCCCTTCGGTCATATCAGTTTTAATAAACCCGGGAGCAACAGCATTTACGGTTATACCGCGGCGGCCAACTTCCTGCGCTAATGCTTTGGTGGCGCCAATTACGCCTGCTTTAGCAGCCGAGTAATTGATTTGCCCCGGCAATCCCTTTAAGCCCGATAAGGATACTACGTTAATTATACGGCCGTATTTTTTAATTAACATGTTGTTTAACACCAACCTGGTAACATAAAAAAAGCCATCTAAACTGGTTTTTATTACACTATCCCATTGCTCATCTTTCATCCACATCATTAACACATCATCCTTAATGCCTGCATTATTTATGAGCGTTTCAATATATTTTTCGGTATTTGCTTCAATCCAGGTACCCAGTATTTTATTAATATCATTCTTATCGGCAACATCAAACTTTAGCAGTTCGCCATCGCCTCCATTTTGTTTTATCTGATCGAGGGTTTTATTGGCTTCGTCTTCATTCGCCTTATAATTAACCAAAACATAGTAACCCATTTTAGCCATTTCATAGCAAATAGCTCTCCCAATACCTCTTGATCCCCCGGTTACTAATGCGCATTTCATATATTTATACTTAAAAAGGATGTTGTTATTAAATGTGATAGTAAGGCTTTAATTGAGGCTGGGGTTTGCCATCAGTTGTGTTGCAATTTGCCGGTCACGGTAATAAATTATAGTATTTAATTTTCTTTTACTAATGCTATTGCCAACGGCAACTCAAGAAAATGTTTGTAAACATAGGGCAAATATTTCAAATTTTAAAAGTTAACTTCACCCATAGGCCAACAATTAAATGTTGTATGCTGCTGCAATTGGCTTAACAAATCACAAAAATAAGTTAGGTAATAAAAAGCATATTGTTAAAACTTAATTAAATTTGCAAGTAAAACAACGGTACCCCTATACCTTAAACTTTGTTAAATGAATAATTTTTTGTCGATTTTTCAATCCAATATCCCAGTACAGATTTATTAACCGATGAACGATTTAGAAATAATCACCAAAAAGTTTGACGATTTAAAAGTATGCGTAATAATACCTACTTATAACAATGCAGGCACCCTTGCCCATATTATTGCAAGCGTTGCCAAATATACCGGGCAAATTATTGTGGTAAATGATGGCTCAACTGATGATACCGCTCAAATAGTTAAAGGATTTCCGTTTGCACAATTAATAAGTTACCCTGTAAATGTTGGCAAAGGCTGGGCATTGCGCCAGGCATTTAAATATGCTGTAACTGAAGGTTGGGATTATGCGATAACTATCGACTCGGACGGGCAGCATTTTGCGGAAGATTTGCCTGCTTTTATTGAAAAACTTGGAAAAGTACCTGGTGCTATTATTGTAGGTTCGCGCAATATGGACCAAGCCACTATACCCGGTAAGAGTAGCTTCGGGCATAAATTTTCTAATTTCTGGTATAAGGTAGAAACCGGGATCGATTGCCCCGATACCCAGTCGGGTTTCCGTTTATACCCTCTGCAATTATTAAAAGATTTTAAATTTATTACCCGCAAATACGAGTTTGAAATTGAAGTGCTGGTGCGCGCGGCCTGGAAAGGCATTCTGATTAATGCTGTGCCGGTAACAGTGCATTACGAACCAAAGGAAACAAGAGTTTCACATTTCAGGCCGTTTCAGGATTTTTCAAGGGTTAGCATTTTAAATACATTTTTGGTAGTTATTGCTTTTGCCTATATAAAGCCGCGCGATTTTTTTCGCTCCCTTTTCAGTAAAAAAAAAAGCAGGCAGGCACACATCGAGCAATTGTTAAACCTTAACCATTCCGATCAGCTTAAAGCCGCGTCGGTAGGGGTTGGAGTTTTTTCGGGGATATTACCCATTTGGGGCTTCCAGTTATTAGCAGGGCTGTTTCTGGCCGTAATCTTCAGGCTAAATAAACCATTGGTTATTATCGCTTCAAACATCAGCATACCACCCATGATTCCGTTGGTTGTTTTTTTGAGCTATAAAGCCGGTGGGTTTTGGATGGGAGATAAAAATACGGATATGGCTTTTAGTACCCATCTCTCGGTACAATCCATTGGGCAACACCTTGAACAATATATTTATGGCAGTATAACTCTTGCTGTTATTGCAGGCTTACTAGCCGCCTTATTAACCTTTACCTTACTCAGACTGTTTAAAAGAAGAGCAGTTTCGGCTTTTTAACAGGTATAAACACATGGAAAAACTCCTGTTAATTATTTATAGCTATTTCGAAAAGAACCGGAGAGCATTCTACCTGGTTTTTGCCGCTACTTTTCTGTTTATTACCTATTTTGCCCTGCAGGTAAAGTTTGAAGAGGATATTTCTAAAATAATACCGAAAGATAAAAAGATAGAGAAGCTTAACGAGATATTCCAAAACTCGAAGTTTATAGATAAGCTGGTGATCATGGTGTCATTAAACGACACTACTGCTGAAGCCCCCGATAGCCTGGTGGCTTATGCCGATGCCTTTGGCGCCACAGTGCAGGATAAGCTTGCCCCTTATATTAAAAAAGTAAATTTCAGGATAGATGATGAAGTAGCTTTAAAACTATTTGAAACCATCAATCAGCAATTACCCATTTATTTAAATGAAAAAGATTATTTAACTATTGATACCCTTATCACTCCGGCAAAAATTGATTCAACACTGCAATATGACATCCGGACGCTTTCGTCGCCAGCAGGTATCGCGCTAAAAAAGATCATTGTTAATGATCCGGTAGGCTTATCATTTATCGGCCTGAAAAAATTACAACAATTACAGTACGACAAAAACTTTGAGCTGTACGATGATTATGTAATTACCAAAGACCATAAAAACCTGTTAATGTTTATCACCCCGGTATTTCCACCCAATAATACCGGGAAAAATGCTTTGTTTTTGAAGGGGATTGATAATATTTTGAGCGATTTAAACAGCAAGGATTTTAAAAATATAAATGCTTCCTACTTCGGCGCCATCGCAGGTTTTGCCGGCAATGCATCGCAATTGCGGCAGGATACCAATATCACGCTCGGCATCACTGTAGTTGTACTTGTTTTATTTTTAGGGTTATATTTTCGTAAAAAAGCCGCGCCGTTTATTATTCTTATCCCCGTGTTATTTGGCGCCCTGTTTTCTTTAACCATTATTTATTTTATTAAGGGAAACCTATCCATTATAGCCTTGGGTACAGGCTCAGTTGTATTGGGTATTGCCATCAATTATTCACTGCATGTTTTTAACCACTACCGGCATACCAAAAGTATAGAGCAGGTAATTAAGGATTTAACCCTCCCTTTAACGGTAGGCAGCTTCACTACTATCGGCGGCTTTTTTTGCCTGGAGTTTGTACAATCCGAAATGTTAAAGGACCTGGGCCTATTTGCCGGGTTTAGTTTAATTGGGGCCTCGCTTTGCTCACTGGTGTTTTTGCCCCAATTTATTTCGACAAAAGAAGAACAGCGGCATCATAAAATAATAAAGTTCTCGTGGATTGATAAGATGGCTTCGTACAATCCTGAGTACAACAAGTTTATTGTGATAGGCATCGTTTTGCTTACCGTAGTTTTTGGGTATACCGCAAACTATGTAACTTTTGAATTTGATTTGGCCGACATGAGCTACATGTCGCCTAAATTAAAACAGGCCGAAGCTAAGCTGAACAAGATCAATAAATTTTCGCTGCAATCTGTTTACCTCGTTACCGAAGGCAAAACGCTGGATGAAGCTTTGGTTAATAATGAAAAGCTTTCAGATCAAATTGAGGCGCTGAAGGAGAAAAATATCGTTATAAAATACTCGGGAGTTTCGTCGCTCATTATTTCCGACTCGTTACAAAAGGAAAGAATTGAGCGCTGGAATAAGTATTGGACAGGTGAAAAGAAACAACAATTGTTTTCAACATTAGAGCGGGAGGGAGTTGCCATCGGTTTTAAGGCTTCGGCTTTTGATAAGTTTAAGGCCTTGCTCAATAAACATTTCGATGTAGCGGACCGGCAGAATATGGCCGAGTTAAGAAAAAGTTTCCTTGACGATTTTATTACCGAAAAACCAGGCCATGCAACCGTAGTTACACTGGTACAAACCACCCCGCAAAATAAAGCGGCGGTGTACGATGCTTTTAAGGATAACCCCAATGTAACCGTGGTTGATAAGCAGTACATCACCACCAAACTGGTTCAGATCATCAATTCGGATTTTACCAAAATAGCGGTAATGTCGTCCCTGCTGGTATTGATCGTGTTGTGGTTAACTTATGGCCGTATTGAGCTTACGCTGGTTTCTTTTATCCCGATGTTTATATCCATGATATGGATACTCGGGCTGATGGGTATATTTGGAATAGAGTTTAATATTATCAATATTATCATTTCGGCCCTGATTTTTGGTTTGGGCGATGATTACAGTTTGTACATTATGGATGGCTTGCTGCAGGAATATAAAACCGGTAAAAAAATACTGTCGTCCTATAAAACATCCATCTTTTTATCGGCAATTACCACCATAACAGGTTTAGGGGTGCTGATATTCGCAAAGCACCCGGCATTAAAATCAATCGCGTTTATATCCATAATAGGTATTTGTTGCGTGGTTATAATGGCGCAGATACTGATCCCGTTTTTATTTAACATACTGGTAAGAAACCGTACCGCGAAAAAACGATTCCCGTGGACGTTTACAGGCCTGTTGAAAAGTGTTTTCGCCTTTGCCTATTTTGTTACCGGATGTATCATCTTAACAATCTTAGGCTTTCTATTCAAATTAAACCCTTTTAATAAGGAGAAGGGCAAACTGGTTTATCACTACATCTTCTCGAAGTTTGCCTGGTCGATGGTTTATATCATGATCAATGTAAAAAAGAAGATCATCGATAAGCAATACGCTAATTTTTCAGAGCCAGCGGTAATCATCAGCAATCATCAATCTTTCCTCGATATTTTATCATTGGCGATGCTTAATCCCAAATTGATATTTTTAACCAATAATTGGGTATGGAACTCGCCTGTTTTTGGAGCGGTGGCACGTATGGCCGATTTTTACCCGGTGGCCAATGGCGCTGAAAACAGTATAGAACTTTTAGCCGGCAGGGTGAAACATGGTTATTCAGTGGTGATATTCCCGGAAGGTACCAGGGCTGTGGACGGGGAGATCAAAAGATTCCATAAAGGGGCATTTTACCTTGCCGAACAGTTGAATATTGATATTTTACCTATACTGGTACACGGTACGGGGTATACCATGACCAAAGGCGACTTTTTGTTGAAAGATGGGCAAATAACCATTAAATACCTGCCGAGAATAAAGCCCAACGATAACAGATACGGAACCGGATACGCGGAAAGAACCAAGTTGATCGCTCGTTATTTTAAAGAAGAATATAAACAGTTAAGCATAGCCACTGAAAAACCTGCTTATTTTAAGGAACAATTGATATATAATTATCTTTATAAAGGCCCTTTATTGGAATGGCAGCTAAAAATAAAGCTATGGCGCGAGGATAATTATCAGCTTTTTCATGAGTTACTGCCTGTGAAGGGGAGGATGCTCGATATTGGAAGCGGGTATGGCGTTATGGCATACCTGTTGCACTTTGCCTCAAAAGAAAGGGAGTTTACCGGTATTGATAATGATGAGGACAAAGTTGAGATGGCCAATAACTGCTTTAGCAAGGATGACAAAATAAATTTTATTTTTGCAGGTATACCGGAGTTCCAGTTTAAAAATTATGACGCCATACTTATGGTTGATTTTTTGCAGGATATGCAGCAGGCAGCGCAAAAGCAATTAATTGAAAAATGTATAAGCCATTTAAACCCCGGGGGAAAGCTTATTATAAGAACCGATAATAAGGATTTAACACCAAAAGATAAAGGCGCTGCATTTAGATCGTTTTTCTCAACCAGCTTATTTAAGTTTACCGGGGCAGCTTCCAACGGCGCATCCTATCTTTCGGGCCAGTTAGTGGAAGATGTGGCAGCATCCAATCAAATGAAATGCACCGTAATACACCAGGTAAAAAACACATCTGATGTTATTTTTGTAATAAATTAAAGAACGGCTAAAATTAATAATGGAGAATTTTGATATTCTGATCATCGGAAGTGGCATGGGCGGGCTGGTATGTGCTTGTATTTTAGGCCTTGAGGGTTATAAAGTTTGTGTGCTCGAAAAAAATAAGCAAATAGGCGGCAGCCTGCAAACCTACGTACGCGATAAGGTGATCTTTGATTCGGGGGTGCATTACCTTGGCGGGCTTTCGAAGGGCCAGAATCTTTACCAGATATTTACATACCTGGGCATTATGGATAAGCTTAAATTACAGCAACAGGACCTTGATGTTTTTGACCGCATACTTATTGAGGGCGACGATACTGAATACGACTTTGCCCAGGGCTACGAAAATTTTATAGCCAAGCTATTGGTCCGTTTTCCGGATGAAGAGAACGCGATACGCACTTATTGCGATAAGATACAAGAGATATGTAATAAATTCCCGCTGTATAATTTAAGATCGAATAATGATTTTAACGAGAAATCGGATGTGCTTGAAATTGATACGGAGGCTTACATTAATTCGGTAACGAGCAACACTAAACTGCAGGGGATACTGGCGGCCAACAATGCGCTGTATGCCGGCCAGGCAGATAAAACCCCTTTATATGTTCATGCCTTGATTTTGAACAGTTATATCGAGAGTTCGTGGAAATGTATCGACGGCGGTTCGCAGATAGCTAAATTGCTGGCAAAAAACATCAAGGAAAACGGTGGCAAGATCATCCGCAACTGCGAGGTGAAGAAGATTGTTGAAGAAAATGGACTGGTAAGCTATGTTGAACTACTGGGTGGCGCTAAAATGTATGCCAAACAATTCATTTCAAACATGCACCCGGTTAAAACCCTGGAGATCACGGATACGCCTTTGATAAAAAATGTTTACCGCAACAGGTTAAAAAGCCTGGAAAACTCTACATCGGCATTCACATTAAACATTGTATTTAAAAAAAATACTTTTAAGTACATAAAATACAACTATTACTGTGGCCGGGAGGGATATGTTTGGACAACTGCTGATCATACCGAGGAAAACTGGCCCTTAGGCTATGCCATGTTTTGCGGCGCCTCGTCAAAATCAGAAGAATATGCCGATGGTTTATCCATACTAAGTTATATGCGGTTTGAAGAAGTTGCACAGTGGAAAGATACGTTTAACACAGTTTCGGATGTGAACGATCGCGGAGAAACCTATAACGAGTTTAAAACACGAAAGGCTGAAGTTTTGCTGGATGCCGTTGAAAGAAAGTTCCCCGGGTTTAGGGATTGTATAAAATCTTATTATGTGGCTACGCCGTTATCATACCGGGATTATATTGGTAATGATGACGGATCGCTGTATGGGATAGTTAAAGATTACAAGCATACATTAAAAACTTTTATATCACCCCGAACAAAACTGCCCAATTTATACTTAACAGGACAGAACCTTAACCTGCATGGAATACTTGGCGCATCAATGAGTGGTATTGTTACCTGTTGCGCTTTATTGGGTAATGATAATGTTATAACTAAAATAAGAAATGCCTAAGAAAAGAACGATATGGCAAAGGCTGCTGAAAGGCATATTATATGTTTTTTTGAGTTTTGGTGCTTTGTTTTTAATGCTTGTTATTTATTTGCTTTGTGTAGCGATCGACTTTCCGCCGAAACCAAAAGATCTGAGCAGCGAGAAATTGGTGCGAAACGAACCATCACCTGGCTTTTATACGATTAAGAACAACTGGTTCCGCAAAAGTAAAAGCGGCCTGTATGAGTTATATGTTGAAGGGCAACCTTTTGAGCGGGGTGTTATTAATGGCAAGCTTACTAAAGAGCTGGTAGTAAAGCAAGAGGATTATTTTACTGCACAGATAGCTAAAATGGTTCCTTCCAGGTTTTACCGCTCGTTTCTTAAATATTTTGTAGCCTGGTTTAACCGCGATCTATCTAAAAATGTAACCGAAGAGTATAAAGAGGAGATTTATGGCATATCCTTATCAGCTTCTGATAAATACCAATATATCGGATCCAATTATCAGCGGATCTTAAATTATCATGCCGCACATGATATAGGGCATGCTTTACAGGGCATGGCTTTGGTAGGCTGCACATCATTCGGCACCTGGGATGCACGATCGCAAGATAGCACCATGATCATCGGCCGTAATTTTGATTTTTATGTGAACGATGATTTTGCCCGTGATAAGATTGTAGCTTTTTATAATCCGGCACAAGGGTATAAATTTATGACGGTTACCTGGGGCGGGTTTATAGGCGCGGTTTCGGGTATGAATGAACAGGGTTTAAGCATTACGATTAACGCGGCTAAAAGCAATTTACCAACAGGCGCCGCTACCCCGGTATCATTAGTTGCCCGCGAAATTTTGCAGTATGCGAAAAATATTAATGAAGCCATCCAGATAGCTAAAAAAAGGAGAATGTTTGTTTCTGAATCCTTGCTGATAGGATCGGCTAATGATAAAAAAGCAATTATTATTGAAAAAACGCCTACCACTTATGACGTTTATGACCCGAACAGCAATTACATAGTTTGTACCAATCATTTCCAGGGGAATGGCTTAGTGCATACTAAAGATAATATTGAACAGATGAATAACAGCGCCTCATTTTACCGGTATAATCATTTAATGGACCTGTTAAAAAACAATGGCAAAAACACGGTTCAAAAAACCGTTAATATACTGCGGGATACCAAAGGATTAAACAACGCCAATATTGGTATCGGTAACGAAAAATCAATTAACCAGTTTATTGCCCACCATTCTATTGTTTTTGAGCCCCAAAAATTGAAAGTATGGGTTTCAACGTCGCCGTGGCAACTGGGAGAATTTGTGTGTTACGACCTTAAAAAGGTTTTCGCCCTGCGGGGGATGAAGAAAGACCAGGAAATTATTGACAGTAACCTTACTATTGCCCCCGATACATTTTTAAACACGCCTACCTATAAAAACTTTGTAGCTTACAGGAATATTGTAAAACGTGTAAATGATAATAAAAAGGTAGACCCCGACAGCTTAATTATTGACAACCCGCAATATTACAACGCTTACATAGTTGCCGGTGATTACTCTTTTAAGGGGAAGCAATTTAATAAAGCACGCGCTTATTATCAGCGTGCTTTAACTAAAGTAATTGCTACTAAAGAGGAAGAAACAGCCGTAAGGCAGAAGATCATAAAATGCAATAAGGAACTTGGCGGATGATATTGGCAGATATTAAATAAAAATTAACCATGATAGTTGGTTTAGGTATTGACATAGTTGAAGTTGAGCGTATTGCGGAAAAAATTGCGAAGGATAATGGTTTCCGCGAGTTGGTATTTTCGGCAAAAGAAATAGCCTACTGTGAAAGCAAAACCCATAAGCATGAGCATTATGCCGCCCGGTTTGCTGCGAAGGAGGCGTTTTTTAAAGCGCTTGGATCGGGCTGGCTTAATGATACGGCCTTTAATGAAGTTGAAATAATAAATAATGAACAGGGCAAACCTGGCATAGTGCTGCTGGGTTTGACCGATATTACCGTTAGTGCTATGGGTGATTTTGATATAATAGTTTCTTTAACCCACATTAAATCAACCGCATCAGCAGTAGTAATTATAGAAAAGCCATAGGTTTAAATCTGCCAGCTAAAGATTCGGAAAGTAATCAGTCGGCTAATCCTGATTAGCTAACTTAAAACAATAAGCGATAACACAATCGTGATGAGATAGCGAAACAGGAATTCCCGTATCTTTTGATGCTTGTAGCAAAACAGGGATTCCATCCGGGTTTTTGTTTATGGTAATATCTTTAAATCCCAGGGCGTTTTGCAGCCTGTTCAACAAAAACCCCCGTACAGCTGCTGATTGAGTATCAGGCGCTGTACTGCTTATTGATTTTATGCCCCAACAAGTAGTATCAAAGTTTTTATTATCATCAACAACCGATAATATCAGCTGTTTATATATTAAAGATCTTGAATAGAGTTTATATGTTCCGATTGCTATGGTGCCTTTTAAAGCCGATCCATCGGCAAAGTCAATTCCCTCTGTTTCGTGCTGCCCGAAATTTATGATTGAAAATCCGGCGGGAATTTCCAATTGTGTTACCTCGAATTTAACGGGCGTAAAAATCAGCTTCTGATCAATTCTTTTTAAAAATTTATAGGCTGATTCTTTTATCGACCACAAAAGCCACACAAAAATTTCAAAAGGTATCGCTGTAAATTGGGGTTCATCATACAGCGATCTTTCATTGCCGGAAAGTATTTTTGAATAAAACCTGGGTTGTTTGGTACGGGCAACATTTATAGCGTTTAATGATATAATATCGTTACCCGTGCTTATCATTTAAGTCTTTCGCTTATCACATCTATACAGGTGCCCACATTCATCATTTTATCGGCAACATCGTAATCAATTTCAATATTGTATTGCGCTTCCGCATCGATAATTATATCCACCAAATTGGCAGAGTTGATCTTCAGATCTCTTATCAGATCGGTATCCTCATTAATATTGGCCAGCATCTCTTTGTTAGTTGTGTAAGGCGCTATCACCTTTTTTAGTTCAGTTAAAATTTCTTGTCTGGTCATTATTTAATTAAATTTTGAAAGTATTAAACAGGAGTTAACATCCCCAAAGCCAAAATTTGCTTTGGCTACAATATTAACTTCTTTTTTTATCATTGCAACAGGTATACTATTCACACTTATTATATCGGTTATTTCGGGGTTAGGATCATCAAAATTTAAATTCGGATGAACAAACTGATGAACTATCTGCAAAACGGATGCCACGGTTTCAATTGATCCGGCCGCGCTAAGGCAATGCCCTATCATTGATTTTAAGGAGTTAACCATCGGGAAATTAGTTCCTTTGCGGTTAAGCGCCTTGCTCCAGTTCTGAATCTCCTGCTTATCGGCATTGGTGGCAGTCAAATGCCCGCTGATCAGGTCTATTTGTTCCGCACTGATGCCCGAACTAACTAAAGATTCATTTATACACCGGATAACCCCGGTTGAGTTAGCGGCCGTCATGGTGCCGCCTAATCGCTGCCCGCCCGAATTGGTTGAACCGCCTAAAACCTCGGCATAAATTTTCGCCTTGCGCTCAAGGGCAAAATCCAGATCCTCCAGCACTAAAGCGCCCGCGCCTGAACCAGGTATAAAGCCGCCTGCGGTTGCGCTCATTGGCCTCGAAGCTTTTTCGGGCTGATCATTAAACTTGCGCGATAATACCCGCATGGAGTCAAATGCGCCATAAACATAGGTATCAACATGTTCGGCGCTGCCTACCAGCATACGTTTGGCATAGCCGTGTTTTATATATTCATAACCCATTAAAACAGCCTGTGTGCCCGTGGCGCATGCAGCCGAATTGGTTAAAACCTTGTTGCCAAAGCCCAAACGACCGGATATATACGAGGTTACACCACTGTTCATGGCCTGCTCCACCACGCGCGAGCCTAACTTTTTTGCTTCCTTGTTATCCACGCGGATGATCACATTTTTCATGGCCTCGGTATCGGCTATGCTGTTACCGAACACGCAACCCGTTTCCCAGCGGGGTTCATCAGTATCATAACCCATGCCCGAATCTGCCCAGGCATCCAGGGCTGCTACTAAGCCATAGCCAATGTTGGTTCCTTTTAAACCGTGCATGGTAACGTCAGAAATATAGTTACTTAGGCTATCCCATTTAAAATTGGGCATACCGGCCAGTTGGCAGCTAAAATTAAGCTCCTGGTAACGCGGCATAAATTTAATGCCCGATCTGCCGCTTTGTATAGCATCAAGAAAAGCGGGCAATCCTATACCATTAGGAGAAACCACACCCATACCCGTAACTACTACCCGATTGCTCATTTTTTAAGATTGATGCTCTTTATAATTCCTGAAAACATACCCTTGGCAACCAGTTCTTTTGAACTATTCAGCATTTCCACTTCGCACTTTAGCTTACCGTAGCGAAAATATTGTTTTTTAGATATTACCGTAACTTTTTGATCGGGCAAAACCATTTTATAAAACGATACATCGGTTGATGTGAGCAATGGATACAGCGAATCATCTTCCTTAAAATTCAGTTCCGTTTCTTTCAGCATCAAAAATATCCCCAAAACCACCAGGCCTATCTGTGCCATAATTTCGGTGATGATCACACCCGGAGTAACCGGATTCCCTTCAAAATGATCTTCATAAAAAAAAGCATCCGGTTTCAGGGTATATTCCCCTGTAACTCCATCTTCGTTAAGCGATAATATATTATCTACAAAACGAAAAGACGACTTATAAGGTAAATGGTTTAATATGTTATTGTTCATGTACAGGTATAAAATTTATTTTAACGGCAATGCTCTCCGCCGTCTACATGAATGATCGATCCGTTTATCCAAAACGACTCATTAGTACACAGCAGGTATATAACACCGGCAACGTCTTCTGGTTTTGTCATTCTTCCAAGTGGGTTTCTTTTAACACCGGCTTTAATTAGTTTTTCACTTCCGGGTATTTTTTTGAGCGAGGCGGTTTCGGTTACACCGGCTTGTATCACATTGGTTTTGAGCCCGTAGGTGCTAAATTCAACCGCCATGTATTTGGCCAGGCTCTCTAACGATGCCTTGGCTATTGATACTGCCGCATAGCCTTCCCAATATTTGTGCGCGCCTTCGCTGGTTAAACCAATTATGCGGCCATCAGCATTAAAAAGGTTTGCTTTTAGCAGGGCCTTTGTCCAGTCGAGCAAACTGGTTGCCATGGCGTAGGAGGTTAGCTGTATATCATCAATCGATAGCTCGCTATAGGTTTCTTCCTCAACACTCGCGTTTTTAATAGTTAAAGGCTTTAAATTGCCTCTTGCTATGCTATGCAGCAGCAGTTTTACACTATTTGCAGGTGCTTTAGCCGCAAAATCTTCTATGAATAATGACCGGCCCACGGTATCAAGGGCGTTTATATTATAGGGCAGTATGGTAATGGAGTTTTCCTGGGCAATGGCCAGGAATTTGTTTTTCAATACTTTCTCTGATGAGGCGGTTTCGCGGTAAAGTACAGCTACATTCATGCCGTGTTGGGCCAGCTTTTCTACAGCCGCAAAGCCAAACCCGCTCGATCCGCCTAAAATAACCGCCCATAAACCTGTGAATTGTAGTTTTTTATCCATCCAAACCTGCATTAAACTATTGCCGCTTTAACCTGTCTTTAACTTAAATGTTTTATTTAAAGCGTAATTGACAATAATTGCAAATCAAAGTAAGCAAAAAGTTAACAAAATTTAATAGTATGGCTATTATATATTATAACAATTATCAAAATAATATGTTTAAACAGCGGCTCGGGCAAAGGTTGGGTTAACAATAATAGCCTGCAATATTTAATCGGGTTGTAATAGCCTATATATTTAATTATGTTTGATAGGAATGAAAATTAGTATAAAACCAAGCATACCATTTATTGCTATCTTCCTGGTTATGGTCGCGCTTTCCACAAAAGGTACAGCGCAGGAAAAATTTGTTAAATCAGCATTTTATGAGGTAATGTCAACCGGCGATGTTGCTGCTACTGACGCAGAAATAATTGCTGTACAAAACTCAACATCGGCCAATAAAGAAGGCTACGAAGGTGCCTTGCTGATGAAAAAGGCGGGATTGATGAACGGCCCGGCTAAAAAGCTGAAGTTTTTTAAAGAAGGCCGCATACAACTGGAAACAGCTATAATGGCTGATAACGACAATACGGAATATCATTTTTTAAGGCTGGCTATTGAAGAGCATGCTCCCAAAATTGTAAAGTACCATGCTGATATTGAAAGGGATAAAGCTATCATTATAAAAAATTATAAAAACTTATCACCCTCTGTTCAAAAAGCCATACTTGATTATTGCAAAAATTCAAGTGTGCTGCATGCAGAAGATTTTTAATTTCGCACTAAAAGAAAACGATAGGTTTAAATTACAGCAAATGAATAAGAAGATATTAGCCATTTATTACACGCAATCGGGCCAGATGGGCGATATCATCAATTCATTTACAGCGCCGCTTATTGAAGCCGGTGAATATGTGGAAAAGGTAGTGATAAAGCCGGTTGAGGATTATAATTTCCCCTGGACGGGCAGCCGTTTTTTTTCGGTAATGCCCTCAAGTGTTTTGAGTGTTACCACGCCTTTGGAGCCGCTGGTGTTTAAAGAGGAAAAATACGATCTGATCATTTTAGGTTATCAACCCTGGTTTTTATCGCCCAGCATCCCTTGTAATTCATTACTGCAAACAGAAAATTTTAAAGCCTTGTTAAAGGATACACCGGTGATAACCATAAGCGCTGCCCGCAACATGTGGATAAATGCTTATGTGCGTGTACGTGCCGCCCTGCATGATGCCGGCGCAAACCTGGTGGGCAACATCGCGCTGGCCGATAAACATGCCAATGTGGTGAGTTTTATCACCATATTTTACTGGATGCTATCCGGTAAAAAAGACCGGTATTTGAATATATTTCCAAAACCCGGCGTTGCCGATGAGGATATAGCGCATACTGAAATATACGGGCAGATAGTTGCCCAATATCTTGAAAATAATACCTGGGATGGTTTGCAGGATGAGTTGCTAAAACAAAAAGCCGTTGAAATAAATTATAGGCTTATGTTTATTGAAGCAAGGGCCAAACCCATATTCGCGGTTTGGGCCAAATTTATTTCGAAGCGTAAAAATAGGGTGCCCTGGCTTGCGGCATTTAAATATTATCTTTTTATTGCATTGTTTTTGGGTGCGCCGGTGCTGCTTACCCTGGATGCTGTTTTTTTGAAGCCATTTTCATCAAACAGGATCAGAAATAAAAAATTGAAATACTTACAAGTTAATTAAAGATACCTATATGGCCGATAATAGCGTTTATATTAATCATACCGCTGCCTTTTTTCCGAATGAGCCTGTTTCGAATGATGAGATGGAATCATACCTGGGGTATATTAATAACAAACCATCAAAATCAAAAAAAATAGTACTGCGTAATAACGGCATTGTTAACAGGTATTACGCGCTTACAAAGGAACATAAGTCTACCCATACCAACGCGCAGATGACTGCCCTTGCCGTAAGGGAATTGTTTGATAATGATGCTGAAAAGCTACAACAAATTGAGCTGCTATCCTGCGGCACCTCATCGCCCGACCAAATGATGCCAAGCCACGGGGTAATGACACATGGCTGGCTGCCCGAAGCGGGTGGTATCGAGGTGGTATCGCCATCGGGCGTTTGCTGCGCGGGTATGCACGCGTTAAAATATGCTTACCTGGCCATAAAGGCCGGCGAAGTAAAAACAGCCGTCGCTACCGGTTCCGAACGGTTTTCGGGCCTGCTGGTTTCCGAGGTTTTTGAAGAGGAAGCGCAAAAGTTGGTAGAAATGGAAGAAAATCCATACATCGCTTTTCAAAAGGACTTTTTACGGTGGATGCTATCCGACGGGGCATCGGCGTTTTTAATGACCGATAAACCAAATCCCGAAGGCCTAAGCCTTAAAGTAGATTGGATAGAAGGTGTTTCGTACGCGAATGAGATGAATACCTGCATGTACATGGGTGGCGATAAGCAGGAAGATGGCAGCTTAAAAGGGTTTATGGATTATACGCCCGAAGAAATAATGACCCAATCCATCTTTAGCGTAAAGCAGGATATTACCTTATTAAGTGATAACATTGTCCCCTTAGGCGGCCGCAAAATAAAAGAGATATTTGAAAAGAAAGGCCTTACGGTTGAAGATATCGACTGGTTTTTGCCGCATATCTCCAGTAATTTTTTCAAAAGCAAGATCTATGATATGATCGAGGAGTATGGCGGCGGTATTCCTTACGAAAAATGGTTCATTAATTTATATACCGTAGGTAATGTTGGCGCGGCATCGGTTTACCTGATGATTGATGAGCTTTTTAAAAGCGGAAAGCTGAAGGTGGGCGAAAAAATATTGTTGCTTGTACCTGAAAGTGCCCGTTTTTCGTACATGTATGCGATGTTGACTGTTTGTTAGTTATCAAGTTCAATACCTGCTGATAAATGAAAAAGGACGATGTACCACAGGATTTAAGTTCGCTTGGCAAAATAACCCAAGAGGTTTGTTATGCAACGGATAGCTCCGGTAAGTACGTAGCGGCATTAAGCAGCGGTTGGGATGTAAAAATAAACGCGCTTGATGTAGCCTGGGGCGATATAGAAAAACGGATAGCGGCAGCCAAAGAAAAGGTACTGAATAAGGAAGCCAGTCCGCTATTATTTTTTATGGAATACCGGTTGATGGATAGCAAGATACTGGCAGGTTACACCGGCTTTTGGCAATGGCAGATCAAAAGACATTTAAAGCCGGAAGCATTCAATAAATTAACAGATAAGCAATTAAAAAAATACGCTGAGGCGTTTAATATAAAGGTGGAAGACCTTAAAAGTATAACCGTTCATGAAGATTGAGTTTGAACACCATCAGGCCGCGCATTGTGAATCGGGTGTAACCAGTAACTTATTAAGAAACAGCTCCGGCGGTAAAATTACCGAGCCATTAGCTTTTGGCATTGGCGCGGGTTTGTTTTTCGCATATATCCCTTTAATCAAGATCAATAATGGCCCGGCTATAGCTTTTCGTACAATGCCGGGGTATATATTTAACCGTACCTGCAAATCCTTAGGCATCCCGGTTATTTCTAAAAAGTTTAGTTCAAAAGAAAAAGCCGAAGCCTATTTAAAGGAATGCCTGCATAATGGCGACCCGGTTGGCTGCCAGGTTGGTGTATATTACCTGCCTTATTTCCCCAAAGAGTATAGATTTCACTTTAACGCGCACAATTTAATTGTGTATGGCATGGATGATGACAAATACCTCATCAGCGACCCTATAATGGATACTACTCATGTAATGGATAGCTGTCAACTGGAACGTGTACGCTTTGCTAAGGGAGCTTTGGCTCCTAAAGGCCACATCTATTACCCAAAACATGGGGCTGTTATTACCGATGAAACCATAAAGCAGGCTATTAAAAGCGGCATCAAAAAAATGTTTATAATATGCTTAGTATTCCCGGCAGTTTCGCGGGGGTATCGGGCATAAAAAATACAGGTAAAAAAATAAAAAAGTGGCGCGATAAACTGGGCTTGCAAACTGCGGGCCTGTACCTGGCGCAAATGGTGCGCATGCAGGAAGAAATTGGCACCGGCGGCGGCGGCTTTCGTTATATTTATGCGGCCTTTTTGCAGGAGGCCGATAATTATTTGCCAGGCAACCAATTGCCTGAAATTTCCGAAATGTTTACAAAGGCCGGTGATATGTGGCGCACAGCCGCCGTACATGCCGCCGGAATATATAAGGGCCGTATAGGCAGCCAGGAAGATTTTGATACGATGGGCAATTACCTGATAGAAATTGCCGAAGTGGAAAAGATGGCTTTTGAGAAATTAAAAAACATAAAATGGCAGTAAGCACCCCATTGGCAATTGATATTGAACGGATGGGTTTCCAATATCCCGGGAACGCGGATGTGTCTTTCCATGACCTTAATTTGAAGGTTGCGAAGGGGGCGCGCTTCGGTTTATTTGGGCCTAATGGCGCGGGCAAAACCACGCTGATTAGCCTGATGACTGGTTTGCTTTCGGCAGACGAGGGCCATATCAAGCTTTTAGGGCAGGAGATTGGCAAACAAAATAATCAGATCAATAAGTTATTTGGTTTTGTGCCGCAGGATTTTTCTTTTTACCAGGAACTAAGCCCCGTTGAGAACCTTGAATTTTTTGGCGCATGGGCAGGTTTAAGCAGGCAAGCTATCAAAAAAAGGACCAACGAATTGCTGAATATATTGGGTTTGGACGAGGTACGTGATAAACAGGTTCAGAAATTCTCGGGCGGAATGAAACGGAGGGTAAACCTGGCCATCGGAGTGATCCATGATCCGCAGATATTGTTTTTAGATGAACCGACAGTAGGGGTAGACGTGCAGACCGGGCATGCCATTATCAATTACCTGCTGGAGTTGAATAAAGGCGGTACTACGCTTGTTTATACATCGCACCAGTTAAACGAGGCCGAAGACTTATGCCAGCAAATAGCGCTGATAGACGATGGCAAGATAATAGCGCAGGATAGTTTAGACCAAATGCTGAAGGATCATAAAAAGGAGAGCCTTGAACAATTGTTTTTGAATTTAACCGGGAAGGATTACAGGAACTGATGTTTAAGCTTTGGGCCAGTATAGTAAAAGATGTTCGTGTATTGCTGCGCGACAAGGTGGGCATTTCCCTCATGTTTGTTATGCCCATTATTTTGGTTGTAGTAGTAACCAGCATACAAAACAGCACGTTTCAATTGGTTAACAAAAATAAGCTGCCCGTATTGATCTGTAACAGCGATACCGGGCAGGCAAGTGTGCAGTTGATTAAGTCTATCAATAAAATAGGAATGTTTAAAGTATTGATGGCACCCGGCGATAATGATGAAACGTTGATGGCCGATGCCATGCACGGCAAAGATGCTATGCTGGGTATTATTATCCCCTCAAACTTTTCGGTAAGGGTGGATGCCAAATCAAAAAACATAGCGGGCAAAGCATTAACCAGTTTCGGCTTACAGGGAGATTCGACTAAAAAGGTTGCCGATGTTGATCCTTTAACTGTTTATTACAACCCCATTTTACAGGAATCGTTAAGATTATCGGTACAGGGCGGCATCCGCAGCGCCTTACAATTGGTTGAAAGCCGCGAAACGCTGCGCAGCCTTTACTTTTCTATCAACGAGAAGCAGCTGCCCGAAAACCTGGAAAATGAAATGCTGAATAACAATACAGCCATTAACGAGATCCCGGTTTTCGGGC
>Ga0302303_10000807_pt1 | contig 23005 bp, 19 predicted proteins | sample III_Palsa_E2_1_FD_194542 | JGI IMG/M metagenome (GOLD analysis project Ga0302303, IMG submission 194542) | Peat permafrost microbial communities from Stordalen Mire near Abisko, Sweden - III_Palsa_E2_1 | ecosystem: Environmental > Terrestrial > Soil > Palsa > Peat permafrost | place: Sweden...
GAATACAGGTAGGCGGTATCTTTGGTCTTTGAAAACTCCACTATTTTTTGGTTATCAAAAGCAGGCGGATAAATAATTTTCAAGGAGGGATTTTGCAGTTGTTTATTAAACACAAAAAACATTTTCCCATCCCCATCAAATTTGTGGATTATCATCCTGAACTTTAGCGGGTCTTCCTTAAACAGGTTTAGTTGTATATCGCTGGTATCTTTGTCCAGGTGTATGGGTTTCTTTAAAAAAGCGATGAGTTCGTCATCCCTGTTGTAAACTTTGTCGGGGCTTATCTCTTTTAAGGCATATATCCTGTAATCCCCGTCATGTAAATTGTTCAGCACAAAATTACCGGAGGTATCGGTTGTGGCATATATAGAAGGTTTCTTCTTTCCAAAATAGAGCGAGTCTTTTTCCAAAGGAAAAAGCATAACGGTAATATCTTTTTCTTTTTGCTGTGTTAAGGTATTGATCACCTTACCTGATAAGCTTAATGAGTCGATATGGCTGCCGGTTGAAAAAACATAGGTAAAGTTTTTTAAAACATTGCCTTCATTCATATCGGCTATCGCCTTTCCAAAGTTAATTACGTAGGTAGTATTTTTCTGTAGCGTATCTTTAAACTTAATGATCAGGCTCTTGTTCTTTATTTTATATTCCGGCTGCTTATCCTGCGCGGGGCTCATGGTTATTTCTGAGTATTGGTTGGATAGTTTAAAGTATTCATCAAAATCCAATTGAACTACTTTAGCCGCGAAATGCCTGGTCATGTTTGGTGGGCTGGCCTTCAACAAAACCGGCGGGGTCAGATCTTTTGGCCCTCCCTGGGGCCTTTGCTGGTTTGCGCAGCCGAAAACAAACAAAACTGTGGTAGCAAACAATAAATTCTTGTAAAAAATCAGCGCCCTTTTATTTAACATGGTTTTTATAAGGTATAAACGATTTTTGTTTTTTTATGAAGATTGATATTCGAAATTAAAAATAATGGCTATAAATTAAAATTATTATATTTAATTGATTATCAATAAGTTGTAAACCTATCTTGACATGTGAACCATTAAAACTGAAATATCAGAAGGCGACACACCCGAAATACGTGATGCCTGGCCTAAAGTACGTGGTTTTATTTTCATCAGCTTTTCGCGAGCTTCTTTTGACAGCGAAACCAAACTGTGATAATTAAAGGCCGCGTTGATCTCTTTGTCCTCCATTTTTTTCATGCGCTCAACAATATCCATTTCCTTTTCAAAATAACTCTCATATTTGATTTTTATTTCAGCCTGCTCAATAGTTTCTTTGTCGTAAGCAGATAGCAGGGTATCCAATGCTTCATCGGCTTTTCTCAGGTCGGTAAAGGCAACCTGGGGGCGAGATAATAAATTAAATAATTTGGCGCTTTGATTGATGGCGCTGGTATCAAGCGATTCCAGTAATGAATTTACATTTGATGGATCGATAGACTTTGCCTTGGTATAAGCTACTATATCGTCGGAGTTTTTTATCTTCAGGTTCACCTTGTCCAAACGTTCCTCATTTATCAACCCTAATTCATGGCCGATGGGACTTAGCCTGATATCTGCGTTATCCTGGCGGAGTAATAAGCGATGCTCGGCCCTTGAGGTAAACATGCGATAAGGTTCTTCAGTTCCTTTGGTTACCAGGTCGTCAATCAGTACACCAATATATGATTCCGATCTCTTTAGTATCAGTTCGTGCTTATCATTTAACTTCTGATGCGCGTTTATCCCCGCGATAAATCCCTGCGAGGCCGCTTCTTCATACCCGGTTGTTCCGTTTATTTGCCCGGCAAAATATAAATTGCTTATTTGTTTAGTTTCTAATGTAAGGCCAAGCTGGGTAGGCGGGAAGTAATCATACTCAATAGCATAACCCGGCCTAAACATTTTGACTGTTTCAAAGCCCGGTATTTGTGTTAATGCTTTATACTGGATCTCTTCTGGCAGCGAGGTTGAAAAACCGTTCACATATATCTCGCAGGTATTCCAGCCTTCGGGTTCCACAAATATCTGGTGGCGCTCACGTTCAGCAAAGCGGTTGATCTTATCCTCAATTGAAGGGCAGTAACGCGGCCCAAGGCCTTTTATACGCCCCGTGAACATTGGTGAGCGTTCAAATCCTTCCTTTAATGTTTCATGCACCTTTGTATTGGTATAAGTTATCCAACAGCAGCGCTGATCCTTAGCCAACTCTACATCAGTATAGGAGAATCTGCCGCGCTCTTCATCGCCCCATTGCTCTTCCATTAGCGAATAATTCAAGCTTCTGCCATCAACACGTGGTGGTGTACCTGTTTTCATTCTGCCCGATTCAAAGCCTAACTCTACTAATTGCTCGGTAAGGCCGGTTGCAGCCCTTTCAGCAGTTCGTCCGCCGCCAAAGCGCTTTTCACCAATATGTATCACGCCATTTAAAAAAGTGCCGTTGGTTAACACCACCGCATCGGCTTCAATTTCTATCCCTATGGAGGTTCTAACGCCACAGATCGTGCTGTTTTTTACCAGTAATGAGCTCACCATATCCTGCCAAAAATCCACGTTTGGTGTTTTTTCTAAAGCAAGGCGCCATTCTTCAGCAAAACGCATCCGGTCGCTTTGCGCACGCGGGCTCCACATAGCAGGGCCTTTGGATTTGTTAAGCATCCGGAACTGTAGCGAGGTTTTATCGGTTATAATACCTGAATACCCACCCATCGCGTCAATCTCGCGCACTATTTGCCCTTTGGCAACACCGCCCATAGCAGGGTTGCAACTCATCTGTGCAATGGTGCCCATATTCATGGTAACCAGCAAAACCGATGAGCCCAAATTGGCTGCCGCAGCGGCTGCTTCGCAACCCGCATGCCCCGCGCCAACTACTATAACATCATATTTCTTAAACATTTCTTTTAATATTTTACACCTGTAAAGCAGGTGTTATATTTTTGATGTTTCACGTGGAACATCGTTTTTTTAATCTTATTATAAGCAAATGTTTCACGTGGAACATTTGGTTTGTGTGCTTTTTATTTGGAAACCCCCATGTTCCACGTGGAACGTACCGGGTTATTCATTACCAGCCGATGTTCCACGTGGAACTTTAAATAATGAAAGCAATGCTACCAACGACCAAACGCTTTCTAAAACAATAAATGGATAAAACAGCACCATGTACGATGCGTAGGCGCATATACCAGCACCCACAAAGTTCATCAGGCTATATATTTTGCTTTCGGATGGTAGTTTCTTATATAAATTTAGCAGGAAAGCTATCAATAATATAATTACCCCAACCGATGCTATGATGTCTGATGTTTTCATAATTAGGATTCTTTTAGCTCGGTCAGTTCAATCCATCGGATGCTTTTCTCGTCCAGTTGGCTGTTTAATTGGTTGATTTTATCTAAAATGTCGTTCAGTTTATTGTTGTCGATACCGGCAGTATTTAGTTGACTGTTATAAACCAATAGCCCCTCTTCTATCTTTTTTATTTCCAGTTCTAATGTTTCCAGTTCTTTGGTTTCTTTAAAGCTTAATTTACTTTTCTTTACAACGGGTGCCGCTATCGCGATAGGAGCAGCCTTTTTTTGTTGCCTGGCTTCTTCCTGTTCTATCCGGTACGATGAATAATTGCCATTATAAATTTTCACGTGGCCTTTTTCTTCCACAATAAATAGTTGGTCGGTTAGTTTATCCAGCAAGTACCTATCGTGCGATACCATCATCAATACGCCACCGTAATTGGTTAAAAACTCTTCCAGTACATTCAAGGTATCAATGTCCAGATCGTTAGTTGGCTCATCCAGTATCAAAAAATTGGGGTTTTTCATTAGGATGCTCATCAATTGCAGCCTTTTTTTCTCGCCACCGCTCAAATTGGCAATAAAACCATATTGCTTGGCCGGCGGAAACAGGAACAAGGTAAGCAGGGCAGAGGCTGAAATGGTTTTTCCATCGGCCATGGTAATAAACTCCGCCACGTTTTTAACTACATCAATAACGCGTTCATCTTCCTTAAAAGTTATACCGGACTGATGAAAATAACCCATAACGGTGGTTTCACCCCGTTCTATATGGCCTTTATCTGGCTGCAAGCCATCGGTTATCATATTTAACAAAGTCGACTTGCCACTGCCGTTCTTTCCGGCCAAACCAATGCGGTCGCCTTTTTTGAAAACGTAACTAAAATTATCTGTAAACGGCTGATTATTAAATGATTTACTAATATGGTGTAATTCCATAATCTTATTTCCCTGCCGCGCGGTTTTAACGCTAAGCTCCACCTTTTCTTTTGCACCAGCACCTTTGGTTTTCTCTTCCAGCTCATAAAACGCGTCAATTCTTGCTTTCGACTTGGTTCCACGCGCTTGTGGTTGCCTGCGCATCCATTCCAATTCCTTTTTAAGCAGATTGCTGTTCTTTTGGAACTGTGCCTCATCCGCGCTTTCTCGTTCAGCCTTTTTCTCCAGGTAATAACCGTAATTACCCACGTAGGGGACCATTTTGCCTCTATCTATCTCTAATATCTCGTTACACACATTGTCCAGGAAATACCTGTCGTGCGTAACCATCAAAATGGTTTTTGAGCCTTCGGTCAATAATTTTTCCAGCCATTCAATAGTATCTATGTCCAAATGGTTGGTTGGCTCATCTAAAATATAAATATCAGGGTCCTCAATCAATAAGCGGGCCAGGGCCAAACGCTTCTTTTGCCCTCCGGATAAGTTATCTATCTTATGATTAAGGTGATGAATATCCAGGCGCCCTAAAATGGTTTTGATCTTATATTCATACTCCCAGGCATCCACATCGCCCAATTCTTCCATCGCTTTATCAATCGCTTTGGCATTATCCGGGTCATTTTCCAGCAATTCCTCATATTTCCTGATGGCCTGTTGTTGCACATTATCCGCATGAAAAATATAATCACTTATGGTAACGGCGTTTTTAAAATGCGGGTCTTGCTCCAGGTAACCCAGGCGCAGATCGCGGCTGCGAACTACCTTGCCTTCGGTTGGAGAAAATTCACCGGCCAAAAGTTTTAACAGGGTTGATTTACCGGCGCCATTGATACCAACCAGCGCAACCCTGCGCCCGCGGTTAATACCTATGGTTGTGTTTTTAAATAACCATTTATCATGAAAGGAATGGCCGAGATTTTCGGCAGATATATAAGTGCTCACGCTATTTGTTGTATGTTATCAGAGGGGTGTATAAATATTCCCTCATCGTTATTAATTGATTGTTTAAACATGGCCATGGCTACGGTATGCCCGCTTATGCTCCGGTATTTTTTGAGGCCGCCAATAAGCAGCGGATCGACTAATTTAAACAGCGAAGTCAGGAACCCTTCAAATTTTCTGTGTTCTTTTCTGTCGCCCGTTAATAGGGCAGGCCGGTAAATATGCAGGCATTTTAAACCAGTAGACTCTATATCCTGTTCTGTTTCGCCTTTTAGTTTAGTATAAAAGAATGACGATCCTTTATCAGCACCCATTGCCGAAACCAGATGATATTGTTCAACGCCATTTTTTAAAGCCAATTGTGCCAGCTGAAGGGGATAATCATGATCTATTTTGTAATACACGGCCTTATCCGGTGTTTTGCTTTGTGTGGTACCCAGGCAGCAAAATAAGGCATGGCCTGTTATCATATCGGCATACTCATCCAACTTATCAAAATCTATGATCAGCTCTGTTAATTTTTTGTTTTTTATCCCTATGGGCTTTCTTACCAAAATAACAACTTCCGTATAGGCAGGTTCATTTAGCAGTATATTTAATAAATTACTGCCAATTAGTCCTGTTGCACCTGCAATTATTGCTTTGTATCCCATGGAGTTAATAAAATCGCTGCAAAAATACATATAATTAATTTGTGGAATAAATATTGTGTGTTTAAACACATAAATTGAAAAAACATGAAAAAGATATATTACGCCGCCACAGAACGCGGCCACAATGATATTGGTTGGTTAAAGGCAAATTTCTCCTTCAGCTTTGGTCCTTATTATGATCCTGATAAAGTGCACTTTGGCGCGTTAAGGGTTTTGAATGATGATATTATAGCAGGTGGATCTGGTTTCGGCACACACCCGCATGATAATATGGAGATAATTACCATACCGCTATCAGGCGCTTTGGAGCATAAGGACAGCATGGGCAATATAGGTGTGATACATGAAGGGGAAATACAGGTAATGTCGGCCGGGAGTGGTGTAACCCATTCAGAATATAACCATTCAAAAACCGAGGCCGCCAATACTTTACAAATATGGCTTTTCCCGAAAGAGCGGAATATTAAACCCCGGTACGATCAAAAAAGCTTTACCGATGTATTAAAGATGAATGAGTTAACCACACTCATATCATCAGATAAAAAGGCTGATACACTTTGGATAAACCAGGATGCCACATTCTCTATGGGTGATTTTGAGCCGGGACAAGGGGTTAAATATGATGTTAAGACAGATGGAAATGGTGTGTATGTTTTTGTTATAGATGGGGAAGTAAAGATAGATGATACCGTACTAAACAAAAGAGATGCTTTGGGTGTTTATAATACCAGTTCATTTATAATTGAAACCGAAGCGAAATCCCGTTTGCTGTTGATCGAGATCCCGATGTTGTAAGCCACCGCTTTGCGCCAGGTTAATTTATTTGAACGCTTAACAAAACAAATTAATTATTATTTGTTGTAACAGTCAATTAATTAACACCCCTATGGCAGTACAGGAACAGGAACTTACCGGATGGAAAAAATGGCTCGCAGGCATTGGCGACCAGTGCGTTTTCTTTTCGCGGTTTTTCAGGAATATTTTTGCAGGCGGCTTTGAGTGGTCGGAATTTGTACGCCAGTGTTACGAAATCGGCTACAAGTCCATGATGCTGGTTGGCATTACCTCGTTTATAATGGGCGCGGTTTTGATATTGCAGTTAAGGCCGTCGTTCGTGAAATTTGGCGAGGAAAACATGCTGCCAACCTCGCTTACGGTTGCATTGATCCGCGAAATAGGCCCCGTAATAACCGCGCTGATATGTGCCGGTAAAATAGCCTCAAGCATAGGAGCCGAACTGGGCAGCATGAAGGTTACCGAGCAAATTGACGCGATGGAAGTATCTGGCGCCAACCCGGTACAATACCTGGTAGTTACCCGCATAATTGCTGTAACCCTAATGGTTCCCTTATTAACCGTAATTGGCGATCTTATAGGGCTTATGGGCGGTTTTTTAGCATTAAACTTTACCGACAGTATCAGCTTCTACCTCTATTTTCATAAGTGCATCGCCTCTATCGACTTCACCGATTTTTTACCCGCATTTGTTAAAACCATATTTTTTGGCTTTGCCATTGGCTTTGTAGGCTGTTATAAAGGCTTTAACTCAAACAAAGGTACCGCAAGCGTGGGCGTAGCGGCAAATTCGGCTGTAGTAACCGCCTCCCTGTGGATATTTGTTATTGACGCGTTCTGCGTTCAAATTACCAGTTTATTATTTTATAAATAGTATGGAAGCGGTAAAAGAGCATAAAAAACAAACGCCAAAACCAAAGGGAGAGGTTGTTATAAATATAAAAGGGTTAAAGAAATCCTTCGGCAAAAAAATTGTTTTAACCGATATCACCCTTGATGTGCATAAAGGTGAAAATGTGGTGATCCTGGGAAAATCAGGGACGGGGAAATCAGTAACCATTGAATGTATAGTAGGGTTGCTTAAACCCGATGGCGGCACATTAAAAGTGTTTAACGATGAGGTTGCTGATATGAGCGATGATAAGCTGAAGCAATTGCGGATGAAGATTGGATTTTTATTCCAAAGCGGGGCTTTATATGATTCAATGACAGTTCGCGAGAATTTAGAATTCCCATTAACACGGGTTTTAAAAATGAAAGATCAGCAGGAGATAGATGAACGCGTAAACGAAGTATTAGAAGGAGTTGGCCTGGTTGACGCGGTTGATAAGCTACCTGCGGATCTTTCAGGGGGTATGCGTAAACGGATAGGATTAGCGCGTACCTTGATTATTAAGCCCGAAATTATGTTATACGATGAGCCCACCACCGGGCTCGACCCGATAACATCAAGAGAGATAAGCGAGCTGATACTTAACATGCAAAAAAAGTATAAAACAACATCTGTTATCATAACACACGATATGGAATGCGCGCGTATAACCGCCGACCGTGTATTGGTAATGAACGAAGGTAAATTTATAGCCGAAGGCTCATTTGACAGCCTTCATAAATCAAATAACGAAATTGTAAGATCATTTTTTAAAGACATATCATGAAAACTACTGCATCGCAAAAAATAAAGATCGGCCTGTTTACCGTTTTCGGTTTATTGGTACTGGTATCTGCTGTTTTTCTGTTAGGTAATCAAAAAAGCCTTTTTAACTCAACCTTTGATGTTTACGGAACATTTAAAAATGTGAACGGCCTGCAGGTTGGCAATAACGTGCGTTTTGCCGGTATAAATGTAGGCGTTGTGGATAATATACAAATTGTAACAGACAGCGCCGTAAGGGTTGACCTTACCCTTAACAGCAGTGTAAAAAAATTCATTAAAAAAGACGCGAAGATGAGCATTGGCAGCGATGGCTTAATGGGCGATAAACTGGTGGTTATAGCACCCGGAGGTGCCACAACCCAGGATGTAGTGCAAAATGGCAACCAGCTAACTGCCGTTAACCCGCTTGATGTGGATAGGATAATAAGTAAATTAACCGGTATAGCCGATAATGCCGGAACGCTGATACAAAACCTATCGGACATAACAGGAAAGGTAAATAGCGGGAAAGGCAGCTTGGGCCGCTTGCTGAACAATGATAGAATGGCTAATGACCTGGACGCGACAGTTAAACAGGCAAAAAGCACCATGGCCAATGTACACCAAACAACCACAACCCTTAACCAGGATTTGACGGCGGCACAGCACAACTTTTTGCTGAAGGGCTTTTTTAACAAGAAGAAAAGGGCAGCAAAAGCTAAGCAGGATTCTATTGCTAAAGCACAAGCAGCAGCCGGGCAAACCCAGAAATAATTACCCCAATAAAAAGAGGCTTGCCAATTTTTGGTAAGCCTCTTTTTTGTATTGAATTTTTTTACAGCGCGCTTGTAATAGATGGATCTAAGGGTTTTACATTAGAGCGATAACGGTGTATCAGATTTCCGTTCTCATCTATCAGGAATTTTTCGAAGTTCCATTTTATTTCGCCGGTAAAATCCGGGTTTGGTGCTTCGGTTAAGTATTTAAACAGCGGGTAAATATCATCGCCTTTAACACTTATCTTTTGGCTCAAAGGAAAGGTAACACCATAGTTTTTTTGGCAGAAGGTTTTAATATCGGCGTTTGCACCTGGTTCCTGGCTGGCAAAGTTATTTGCCGGGAAACCAATTACCACTACTTTATCTTTATATAGGTCGGCCAATTTTTGCAGATCGGCGTATTGCGGGGTATAACCACATTTCGACGCGGTATTAACGATTAATATCTTTTTTCCGCGATATTGAGCCAAAGAAAAATCTGCGCCATCAATGGTTTTTAATTTAAAATCATAAACCGAACTGGGCGAAGAAACAAACATCAGGGCGAAGAACAGGGCTAATATTTTCATGATTTAATTATTTAGATGACAATTTAATGATGTAAAATTAGCTATTAAAACCCCTTTTACTCAAATAGAAATCTTCTTTTTGTGTCATCTTTTTCTTGGCTGATACAGATTTATCAGTGTATCCCAATAAATGCAGCACACCATGTATAATTACCCGGTGAAGTTCGGTTATTTCGGTTACATTAAACTTTAAAGCATTTTCGCGTATGCGGTCTATCGATATAAAAATATCGCCCACAATAACTCCTTCGTTTGCCGAATTATCAAAGGTTACTATATCGGTATAGGTATCATGATCCAGGTATTGCAGGTTGATCTGTAGCAGGTAGGCATCCGAACAAAAAATATAGGTAAGCTCCTTTAGTTTGTAGCCTTCGGCAATAATGGTATCGGTTACCCATTGCCGAACCCCCGTTTTGTTTTTTAGCTTATAGGCTATATCTTCTTCAAAAAACTGTATGGCAGGCATTATATTTTAAAATGCAGTTCAACTTCATTACCGGAGGTATTAAATATACATTGGTCGGCAAGGTGCTTCATTATAAAAACTCCTCTGCCTGTTAAATTTTCCAGGTTATCGGGTGCGGTTGGGTCGGCTAAGTGTACATAGTCAAAGCCGGAGCCCTCATCGGTAACGGTCCAGATGATGCGTTTGCTATCCGCATCGGCGTTAATGATCACTTTTTTAGCGGGATCCATTTTGTTTCCGTGTTTAATGGCATTAATTAATGCTTCATTAAGGCAGGTCATCATATTAGCGAAGGTATCATCGCTTACCTTATATACATCGGCTAAATTTTCAATTAACTGCTCCAATTGAGTTATACTTTCCTCTTTTGAAGGTAATTGTAAGGTGTATAATTTACCTGCCTGAACATTTTCCTGGTCCATACTACTTGGCATTGATTTGATCAAAATAATAATTTATTTTTTGTTTAAAATATAAATTAAGCGCCGGGGATACCGTTCTGATCTGCTCTGTCTGTTTCGCCTTAACCTGCTGGTAATCCTGTAGTGCTTTTATATAACCGGGAGGGATATCTTTGCCTGCATGGCTCTCTCTTTGCTCGTCCTGTTCCCGCTGTTGTTCCGCCTTATCGGCCTCTAATAACCGGGATTGAATTTGCTGCTGCCGCTTTAATGCCTCATCGGTAATTCTTCTGTTTACGAGATCGCGTTCATTTTGTTCCATTTGTTGCGAAATTTTATCAAGATTGCCCGTTCCACCGCTTCCATCCTTATTTTCATCCTGATTATATTGCTGCAGCATCTCTCTTATTGTTTGCTGTTCGCGCGCCATTTTTGCCAATTGCTCGCTCATGCCGCCGTTTTGCCCTTGTTGGCCTTGCTGCCCCTGCTTGGGGCTATTGCCTTCTTTTTGCATTTGTTCGCGGGCTTTTTGCATGTTTTGGTTCAATTGCTCCTGCATTTTAGCTAACCCGGATAGCGACTGTTTCTTTGATTTCCCCTGGCCGCCCTTCGCGTTCTTCATTTCATTTTGCAATTGTTCCAGCGCTTCACTCAACATTAGTGCCAAATTGTTCATTGATGTCATGGCATATTGCTGGTTGCTTACAGCTTCGGGTGTTTGCCGGTCGCCCAGGTTTTGCAGCGATTGCGTAATATGATCGTTTATACTTGCCACCTCGGTATTAACGGTTGATTGTATTTGCGGAATACGCCTGCTTAGCGCGTAAAGGCTGTCTTCGGCAGTTTTTAAGTTGTCTTTTATATCTTTTTGCTTTTGCGCGAGTGTAATGTAATTCGGATCGGTAGTGTTGGTGGTTTTTAGGGTTTGCATCACATCTTCCTGAGCAAAGGAGCTGTTTACCAGGTTTTTCAATAATTCGCGCAGTTGCTGCACATCAATTGTGTTTTCAGCTTCTTCGCCTTCCTGGTCTTTTTGCTGTAATTTATCGGCCAGTTGCTGCATTTGCTTTGCAGATTGCTGCTGCGATTGCGATGCCTTTTGGTTGTCGCTTTTTTGCAGGTCATCGGCGCTTTGCTGCATTTGCTGGTCTATGCTTTTCTCCTCATTCTCCGGGTTTTGATAATCGGCTTTTTGTTCATTCTGCTCGTTTTCTTTTTGTAGTTCATTAAGCGATTTTTTAACATCCTGAAAATCATTATTCAATTTTTGCTGAGCTTGCTGTACCGTTTGCTGATCGGCGCCTGCCTGCTTATCCTGGTCGGCCAATTTTTTTTGCTGATCCGAAAGCTGCTTCAACTGATCAACCGTCTGATTTAATTTTTGATCGAAAGCCAGTTTTTTATACAGTTCCAGCATCCGGTCGAGTTCTTTTTTTAGCGATTTATTATCCATCTGCATTTTGGATAGCTCATCACGGGTAGCATCTTTCTGATCCTGCTGTAAAAGCTGCTGCAGGTTTTGCAGCATTTCCTGCGTCTTTTTGTCGAGCACGTTGCTAAACAACTTCTCCATTTCTTTTTGCTTCTCCGTTATTTCGGGGTTCTGCTGCTGGTTTTCCTGGCGGTTATACTCGTTCTTTTTATTATCGTCCTGAATTTGCTTTACCAGGTCATCCAGATCTTTCTTTTTTTGCATCAGGTCGGCAATTTGTTTTTTCTCATCAAACGATAGGGTGTTCTTATCCAGCAACAGCTCATTTAGCTTTTGCGCGTCATGCTCTACCTGCCCGGCCAGCTTAACCGCCGACTGCATTTTTTGCTTTACATCCTGGGTACCGGCATTTAATTGGTTGTTTAATTCTTTAGCATCCGGAATACTAAGCGTACGCTCCGGGGTGCGGGCTTTTTTAGGGCCATTAACAGCATCATTATCGGCCACCTCAAAATAATAGGTAACCTGGTCGCCAGGCTTTATGCCCAGGTCTTTCAGATTCCAGTAATAAAAGAAATCGGATTGAGTTTGGCTCAGATCAGCCTTTACCGGTTTCGCGAAGATATGTTCGCTGCTTTTATCGCCCGGAACACCCGTTTTATAATAGAACAGGAGCGAAGAAAAGCCATGATCGTCCTGAATCTTACCATTAAAATACAGCGCTTTCATGCTGATAGAATCCTGTTTTTCATCAACTGTGATGGTTGGCGGTTCATCGGCTATGATATTGATACGGTAACTCGCCGAATCGCTGTTTTTAACCAGGGCGTTAAGCGGATTTATTTTGTAAACCGTGTTTTTAAATATCTTTTCGCTGTGTTCAAAAACATCAGTCGAACTTGAGTTTATGTTTTCCGATCGCCCATCCATATAAAAAAACAGGCCAGTAGCATTTTGCGTGTGGAACTGCCAGTTAACCATGGTACCGGCGGGAATGGTCAGATCACCTGCATTTGCTACTGTTTCATTTTTTTTATGCAGGTAAGCCGGGTAATTCAGCGCCACATCAAAATGCAGCAACGAGGGGCGAAGGTTAACCTTTATTTGGTACTGTGCGGAGCTAAAGCCATTGGCGGTAAGCTTAAAAGTGGTGTTTTGCTGCAGGTTGCTGAATAAATAATGAAAGCGGCTGATATTTTCCTTATCCAGTTTAAACGTGTTGCTGGCGGTTTCTACATAAACATCAGCCGGGAGCTTATCGCCCGAAAGTTTCAGGTCGAGCTTCAGGTCCTGGCCCTGCACTACGGATAGGGATGGGTTCATCACCACAAACCTGAACGGGGCTACCGGAGCAAAATATTCATCGTGCCGTATGAGCCTTTTGGTGCTCTCGGTCAATACCGATGGCGCTGCTAAAGCAATAACACAAATTACAGCCACCGGCGCTATGATCCATTTAAGGTACCGGGCGTTTTCGCGGATGTTGATGGCTGATGGAAAGCTTACCGGCTTTAAAAGTTCAATTTTTTGATCGATGCTGGCTTCTATCAGCTCACGGTGCTTGGGGTCTATCCCGGCCTGTTTTTTTAGCTGGAGGGTGTTGAGCAGTTTATCGTTTACCCCGGTAAAATGTTTACCTATTATTCCTGCGGCCTCATCATGTGTTAAGGTTTTGCCCAATTTTAACCAGGCCAGCAGCGATGGTATTACCAGCCAACCAAGCAGCGATAAATTAAGCAGTATAAAAAAGTAAAAAAGTATGGTGCGGAACAGCGTATTAAAGTTGCCGAAATATTCGCTCAGCGCAATAACTACGTATGCCGAAAACAAGCCCGCGCCTAAAAATATCAAGCCCCGTAATAAATTATTTAAATAATACTTACGTATAAAGGTGTTGATCTTGCCGATTAAAAGCTCATAGTTGTTATTAGCGTTCATTTGTCAGCATTTGTTTTCACGGTACAATTTTAAACGAAAAAGGATTCCGATTGATATATGCGGAGTTCAATATAAAAAAATTAATAAACATCCTGAAAAATGACGCTCTTTTTATAACATTCCGGTGATAATTGCCTTTTGCAAATAAATTAAAACGCCGCATATTTGTAAGGCAAACTTATTAGTTTAATTTACTATAATGGACAACCAGGATCTTCAATATGTTTCGGAACTGCGCACGGTAGTTGCGCGGCTGATTAAAAAACTGCGCCGGCAAACGATTTCGGCAACTTTTCTTTCGTTAACCGAGCGCTCCACCATGGCCGCGTTGCTGCAAAACGGGGGGATGCTGCCCAGCGAACTGGCCGCTATGGAAAAGATAACTAATCAATCTATGTCGCAAATTGTGAGTCATCTGCTGGGACTGGGTTTTATTACCCGCACCGGATCGCCTACGGACAAACGCAAGGTGATCATTGCGTTAACCGAACAGGGTAAGCAGTTGATCATACAGTCACGAAATGAACGCGATAGCTGGCTGGCCGGCGCAATAAAGGAAACATGTACAGCAGAAGAACAGGAAATACTTAAAAAAGCCATCAAACCACTTACCAAGCTGGTTGATTTTTAAGTAAGAGATAATAAACAGATTGAAAAATTTAGAGGGTGATAAATGAACATCAGCACATTCAGGGCATTTAAAAGCAGAAATTACAGGTTGTTTTTTAGCGGGCAATCCGTTTCGTTGATTGGAACATGGATGCAAAAAACGGCCGTGAGCTGGGTGGTATACACGCTTACTCATTCCACGCTGATGCTGGGGGTTAGTTTATTTTGCAGCCAGTTCCCGTCGTTTATATTATCGGTGTGGGGTGGCGTAGCGTCCGACAGGTATAACCGTTATCACGTACTGCTCACCACGCAAGTGGCCTCCATGATACAGGCGGGTTTACTGGCCATACTGATATTCTTTAATCATTATACCGTTTGGGAAGTATTGTCGCTAAGTGTGGTTTTGGGCTGCATCAACGCATTTGATGTTCCGGCCAGGCAATCATTAGTTTACCAGATGGTTGATAATAAGGACGACCTGCCCAACGCCCTGGCGCTAAACTCATCTATGGTAAACCTATCGCGATTGATAGGCCCCGGCATTGCCGGTATTGTGCTGGAAAAATATGGCGATGGTTTTTGCTTTTTACTGAACGCGTTTAGCTTTGTCGCGGTTATTATATCCCTGCTGATGATGAAACTGCCTGCATACATTAAAAAAGAGCATACAAAGAATGCTTTTGGCGAGTTGAAGGAGGGTTTTGCTTATATCAAAAATACACCGGCCCTCAGCTTCATTATTATTATGCTGGGAATTGTTAGCTTATTTGTACTGCCATTCAGCACACTGATACCGTATTATGCCCGCGATGTGTTTAAGGGTACGGCATCCACGTTTGGTGTGATAGACAGCTTCATAGGGCTTGGCGCTTTTGCCGGGGCTATATTTTTAGCTTCACAAAAACCAGGCGCTAACCTCAAAAAGATACTGGCCATTAATACGCTGGTATTCGGCACGGGGCTATTGTTGTTTTCGCATGAAGGGCATTATGCCTTAGCGCTGGTATTTGCTATGGTTTCCGGTTTCGGGATGATGTCGCAAATAACGGTGAGCAATACCATTATCCAAACCACTGTTTCGCCGGATATGCGCGGCCGGGTGATCAGTTTTTATGCCATGGCGTTCTTCGGGATGCAGCCATTGGGCGGTTTGCTCATCGGCGCCTTATCCAAATGGATCGGTACCATGGATACCCTGATGATAGAGGGTATTATAGCATTGGCCATCGGCTGTACCCACCTGCGATTTTTGCGTATAGCTAAAAAGAAAGCCGAGGCAGAACTCGTATCGCATCAACCTGAAGTTCACCCGGAATTGCAGACCTGATGCCATAGCGGAACCGTCATTGTAAAATAACTGAGAGCTTATAGGTATGTTGCTGTAACAAAAATCATTCAATTTCAAATTGTATGATAAGAGTTATATATTAGCAAAACCAATGTAAAACCATTTAGTTAAGCAATATTGTATGACAACAACTACCAGGACTAAACTATCGGCCATGATGTTCCTCCAGTTTTTTTTATGGGGGGTATGGTTTGTTACCATGGGTACTTATCTCACTAAAACCCTTCATGCCACAGGCACGCAAAATGCTACAGCCTATGCTACCCAGGCCTTAGGCGCTATCATTGCCCCATTTATCATCGGCCTGATTGCCGACAAGTATTTTTCGGCACAAAAAATATTAGGGATCCTGCACATTATTGGCGCCGGTTTAATGTTTCTGGCCAGCAGGGCGCCTGATTTTGGCAATTTTTATCCCATTATTTTATTGTACATGATTATTTATATGCCTACGCTGGCCCTGGTGAATACGGTTTCATTTAAACAAATGAGTGATCCGAGTAAAGAATTTCCATTCATACGCATATTTGGAACCGGTGGCTGGATTGTTGCAGGTTTGCTGATCGGCTGGCTGGGCTGGGAGCAAAAAGGATCGTTGTCATCAACATTTTTAACAGCCGCAATAGCTTCTTTGATATTAGGGCTGTTTAGTTTTTCCCTCCCGGATACACCGCCGGCTAAAAAAGGTCAGTCTACCTCAATACGGGATATTTTGGGCCTTGATGCCATAGGATTGTTAAAAAACAGATCATATTTAGTTTTCTTTTTGGCTTCGGTAGCTATTTGCATACCGCTGGCATTTTATTACAATTTCACCAACCCGTTCTTAAACGAAATAGGTGTGAAACGCGCGGCCAGCATACAAACCCTTAGTCAGATTTCCGAATTGGCGTTTATGGCCGCTATGCCATTCTTCTTTGTAAGGTTAGGCGTTAAAAAAATGCTGGCCCTGGGCATGTTAGCCTGGGCGCTACGATACTTGTTTTTTGCCTACAGCGATGCCGGAAATAATTACTGGATGCTGATTGCCGGCCTTGTGCTGCACGGTATCTGCTATGATTTCTTTTTCGTATCAGGGCAAATATATACTGATAATCTTGCCGGCGAACGTTATAAAAGTTCGGCACAGGGATTTATTACGCTGGCAACCTACGGCGTTGGCATGCTGATCGGTTTTACCATTTCGGGGCCGATAGTTGATCACTGGCAAACATCACCAACAACACATAACTGGCAAACTATATGGCTTATACCGGGTGCGATCGCATTGGTGGTAATGATAGTTTTTGTATTGTTTTTTAAGGATACCAATCAAATTAATACCAAACCAGGGCTTAATATAGCAACAGAATCCGCAGAGCTGGAGCTATAATTAAGCAACGTTATATACATTAAAAAGCATAAATAAAGCCCTGTGGAAATTTTCCGCAGGGCTTATTATTTTGTGGGGTATCAATTTTGCTGTCAGCAAAAATTATTTTGCGCGGCGTATAGGGTGTTTAACACCATCCCTGCGTGCTTCGCGAATATTTTTTTTCAGATCTTTTTTATCAGTTTTCACGGCTGCCTGGTCGGCCTGGGCTGCGGTTATATCACCGGTCTTTACAGCTTTCTGTTCGGCAACTTTATCAGTCTTTATATCTTTAACTTCAGTCTTTACAGCCTTTTCATCACCCTTTTTAACTTCTTTGTCAGCCAATTTAACCGGATGGGCTACGCCTTCAGCCTTTAATGTTTTTTTATCGGCTTTAATATCTTGCTTGTCAACTTTCGCGGCAGCAATATCAGCGCTTGCAGCGTTCAGATCACCTTTTTTGGTGGCTATCCTGGCTTCGGCCTTTTTGTTGTCATAAGCGCGAACATCTTTGCGCAAATCTTTCATCTGGGCTTTTACCTCGGGGGTAGTAGCCGGTGTTGTAGCCGAAGCTGTTGTAGCAGGTGTTGTTGTTTGAGCAAATGAGGCGGCAGTAAATAAAATTCCTGCAGCGATCAGACCTAATGTTTTCATTTTTTTAATTTAAGTTTTAATTGTATCAACTATGTTGCATATATATGACTGTATTAAAATATGATAGTTTAATACAATAAATAATTATTTTTTCATTAAACCATTATATATAATATTGTCAAACCATATTATTTTTAACCAATTATATTATGACCAAAATATTTTACAAGCTTTTTATTATCACAATAATACTTTTTATTAATTATAATGCGTTTTGCAGCGGCGTTACGGATACGGTTAAGCAGGATGCCGCGAAGAAAGACACTTCCAAAGAAAAATCATCCTTTAAAATTGGGGTAGATTATTTAAGCAATAATGTTTTTATGGGCCGCACCGGGCCGGTTACTACGCCAATTATATCGCCCGAAGCAAAATATGCTTTCAAATTCGGCTTATATGTTTCGGGTACTTTGGATTACCTGCCCGATAATAAAAAAAACAAGCTGGATGGCAGCGATCTTTCAGCAGGCTATGATTTTGATCTGACGGATGACCTATCGGGCCAGGTTTCGTATACCAAAATGTTTTATAATGTTAACAGTACGCAAATAGGCTCATCAATCAGCAGTGTTATTAATGCCAATTTTGATTATGATATCGGCACAATAATTACACCATCCATAAGTGCTGATTATGATGTAAATAAACAGGGGATTGATAACGATTATTCAATAAACCCCGGCATATCGCACGATATTGTTTTCGACCCTTTGTTTGGCAGTAACGACCTGCTACTTATTTCGCCAACGGTTGAGGCCAATATTGGCACACAAAATTTTTACGATGCCTATTTAAGCAAAAAGGTTTTTAAAGCTGCAAAGCGCACAGCAACTCAGGATGCTTTGATAGCTAAATTTGAACAAAATGTTAACGAGTTTAAATTGCTGGATTATGAATTTTCGATACCGGTTGAGTACAAAGCGGGTCATTTTATTTTCCAGTTTACCCCAACCTATGCTATTGTTAAGAATGAATTTAAGTCGGCAGCGGTTGCAAAGGATCTGGGAGTTACTGATAAACCTTCGGTATTTTATTTTACAGCAGGCATTGCGTTAAAGTTTTAAAAAAGTGACTAATAAAAAACCTAAAGTAAAAACATTTGTTTGTTTGAAAAGTTATGTATAGTTTCACCTACTACTTATGTGTTTGAGTATTACTAATGGATAAATCAAATAAAAAGATCATCATATTTGATGATGATGAAGATATCCTTTCAATCTGCAGCTTTATTTTGGAGGAGCAGGGATGGAAGGTTCATACTTTTACCAATTGTAATACCATAGCCGAAAGAGTTTCTGATATTTTGCCTGATGTTATTTTAATGGATAACTGGATACCCGATGAGGGGGGCATAATGGCTACACAAAGGCTTAAGCGAAACGAAAAGTTAAAAAGCATCCCGGTTATTTATTTCTCGGCTAATAGCGATATACAATTGCTGGCAGACCATGCTGGTGCCGAAAGTTACCTGGCTAAGCCATTTGACCTTGAAGAGTTGGAACGCGTAATTAATACGGTGCTCGTAAAATAAAAAAAGCCATATAACAAACAAAGCCCCGCTTGCTACAAGCGGGGCTTTGTTTGTTATATCATCAAAATCCGGGGCCGCCGCCGCCAGGGCCACCACCACCCGGACCGCCACCGCCAGGGCCACCAGGGCCGCCGCCGGGGCCACCAGGGCCACCATTTCTTCTGAAGCCACGTGAAGCGGGATCATCCTGAGGGGCCTTGCCTGCAAATTTTTGCAGCCTGATGGTAAATGTTGCCAGGTAGTAACGTGCCAGCCTGTTAACATTGGTTTGGGTAATTGAGCTCGCGGTTTGTGTACTTGAAAAGCCAGTGTTCTGGTTAAATAAATCGAACACAGAAAAGCGGATAGTTGCCCTGTTTCCCTGTAAAAACCGGCGCTCCAGGTATAAGTTTAAAACATTTGGGTTGGTTACATTCACACTTGAAGAATAACCGTAGTTTAAAGTTTTGGTGTAGTCATAACTGAACGTCCAGTTATTAAAATAATTTTTCCCGGTAAGCTGTAGTGTCCAGGTACGCAGGTTTGCAGTTCCGTTTGTCAGCGAATCCTTCACCGAGTTATCGGTATGATTAACAGCATAGTTTGTGGCGAATTGCGCATCAATAATATCGGTAAAATCAGTCCTGAATTTTAGGCCGGGAGTAAGCTGTAAGTTTTTTGAAATATTTTTTTGCGCGGTAGAATCGCCGGTGGTACTCACATTGGAAAGATAAGCTACCGTGCTTGTATAAGCTACAGTACCGGTAAGCGATAGCGTAAACTTGCGGTTATCCCAGGGTTTGGCGTATACTAAACCGCCCGATGTTGAAGTATAACCGTTGCCGTCGGTATTTAAATACTGGGTTAAAGTAGTATTCTGAAATCTTTTATCCTTGGTGTATACCGATGGGTAAGTAACGGTATTGGTTGTAATATAGTTTTGAATTTGCTGGAAGCTGAAGTTGGTAAACAGCACATTACCTGTTTCAAAGCTAAAGGAGTTATACCTGATGGAGAAGTTGTTGGTGAACTGTGGTTTCAGGTCGGGGTTACCTTCTACCGGGTATAAGGCGTTGGAAAAGTCGATAACCGGCTGCAACTGGGCAAACGATGGCGAACTGCTGGAGCCGTTATAATTTAAGCTGAAAGTATGGCTACGGGAAAACATGTAAACAAAACGCGCCGTAGGTATCACATTAAATGTATTGATACTGGTATTGGCACCGGTGGCCGGTGAAAATCCATTTAACTCCGATGGCATTACGGCCAAACCTAAGGTATAGTTGTATTTTGGTTTAATAAACCGGTAGTTTAACCCAAAGCGATTGGTAATAAATGTAAAATGGTATTGGTTACTAAGCGCGCTATCGGCAAAAAAGCTGGTGGTATAAGGGTTTGTGCTGGTGCCGGTGGTATCTAAAACATTTGTTTCCTTATCATTATCGGTAACTGCATAGCTGTAAACATAATTAAACTCCAGGTATGAGAATTTGCCCAATGGTGTAAGATACGATAGCGTGGAGCTTATGCTATTGGTGCGGCTGTAGGTATAGATCATTTGGTTGGCCGGCGCTGTTGGCGCTCCTACTTTATAATCATATATCGGATTTTGGTATTGATTGCTTGTGGTAGAACCCAGGGTTAAATAGATGCTTAAATTATGCCGGCGCGGAAGCCTGTGGTTATATAAAACATTTAACCCATAAACTGGCGAGGTTGATGTACCGGTTGAATTGGAAGTATAAGCCGATCTTGTAACAGCGTCGGCTCCAGTTCCGCTTGTTAAATTTACCGCTTCATTATCAACAGTACCGGTATTGGCATAAGAAAAAGTAGGCGTTATTTTTAAATAGTTAATAGTATCGGGCTTGTACTCCATGTTCCAGGTAAAGCGATGATTAATGTTAACATCTGTTTCATTACTAGTCTGGTGGTTTGTAGTAGGGTTTTGCGAAACATTTTGCTGGTCGTTTAAAGTGTTTGTTGAAACTAAATTATCACCAAAACTATAACTTCCGTATACCGAAAGATTTTTACCCCATTGATCGCGAAAATTGGCCCCTATAAAATTGGCATCGGTAATGCCGTTTTGAGTAGTGGTAAGGCCACTTGAGCTCATCATTGACCGGGCAGCGTTACCGCGGCCACCGCCACCACCAAATCCGCCGCCACCACCACCACCTGTAGCGGCATTGCTGCCAAAAGAGAAAGTATTTACATTGGTGTTATTTACACTACCCGATAAAGCTATTTGCTGATTGCCGTTGAATACAAAGCTATTCAATGTTCCCAAATAGCGGTTGGCATCCGGGGTGCCCTCGTTTGATGGCAGCGCATCTTCGCCATCGCCGGCGGTGCTTTGCAGCGTATAGCCATAATTTTTATCAGCCCTGATGGTAATGTTCATTATTTTATCAGGTTCGCCTGTTTTAACACCGGTTAAATTAGCCTGGTCGCCGTAATCATCAATCATTTGTATGTTCTCAACAACATCGGCAGGCAGGTTTTTGGTAAGTGATTGCACATCGCCCGCCATATAATCTTTACCATTTAAGCGTATTTTGGTAACCTGTTTGCCTTGGGTGGTTATATTGCCATTCACATCCACATCAACACCCGGCAGCTTTTTTATTACATCTTCAATAGGTGCATTCTCCCTTACTTTATAAGCGCTGGCTTTGTATTCAGTAGTATCCTCACTAAATCTTATGGGGTTAACGCCCACAATATTAACCTGTTTTAGCACATTGGCTTCAACATTTAATATAATGGTACCAATATCAAAGGGCTTATTGTCATTAGTCATGACAAAATGTTTTCTTACGCCCAGGTAACCTATGGAGGTTATGGTAAGGGTAACCTTGGTGCCTTTAACATTTTGAAAAAGAAATTTTCCGTTTAGATCGGCTGCGGTTTTTGAGCTGTCGCCCTGATCGGTTCTAACCTCGATAATGGCACCGGGGACAGACAGTTTAGTGGAATCAATTACAGTTCCGCTTATATTGTGCACACTTTGTGCACGGGCATATATGGTTGACAGGAAGATAAGTGTTAAAGCTGTTAAAAACGTTTTCATAAGTTTTTGTATACATTTGATGTCATTATTGTGTATAATACATTAATAATATGCAAATGTTGTATTTATAAACATTAAAAGATTAATAATCATACTATTGTTACATATTAATCATACCATTGTTACATAAAGGCAAAAAAGGCCCGTTATTAGCGGACCTTTTTTGTTTTTATGTACTTGTTATTTAGCTACTTAGTTGCCTAAGTTGTAAATTGAAGATATTTGATTATAGTCATTCATATTTATACCCGGATGAGTAAGCTTAAGGGTGGTTAATGATGTTCCGTCGATCACTACTATCCTGAAATCGAGGCCGGTTTCGCTGGTGCTGGTTTTTATATCAACATAACCAACGCCATAGTCATCAACAGTAATAGTGGTACCTGAATCATTATAAGGCAGCGAGTAATAAGAAGCGGTACTACCTGTAGGCCTGAAATAAACGAGTACCACACCTTCGTTAACTACATCCTGTGTAATTGCCGGAACTAAAAATCGGGTACCTGTTAATAAAATGCTTTGATCAACCAATAAATAGCTTTCCGCACCAGGCCCTGGTGTGCCTGCTGCACCAGTAGCCCCCGCAGCTCCGGTAGCACCAGTAGCCCC
>Ga0302303_10000808_pt1 | contig 22978 bp, 22 predicted proteins | sample III_Palsa_E2_1_FD_194542 | JGI IMG/M metagenome (GOLD analysis project Ga0302303, IMG submission 194542) | Peat permafrost microbial communities from Stordalen Mire near Abisko, Sweden - III_Palsa_E2_1 | ecosystem: Environmental > Terrestrial > Soil > Palsa > Peat permafrost | place: Sweden...
TTATGTTAATAAGATAATAAACTTTGAAGTATGGCGAAGAGGTGACGGGGATTATATGGATCTATTTGTGGAAGCCGGAAGCTTCTGACATGATTTACCACGAGCTGGAAGCTCGCGCTAGCGTATGTGACTGATAAAAATCGTCAATTGCGAGCGTCACTAACGATGCAGAGCAAACGTGCAAGGCTGATCTATAAGTTAGCGATTGCCACGCTTCGCTCGCAATAACGATTGATATGAGCCTAATACAATTTCTTATAAAACTCTTTTATCGCCTGACTAGGATGAATCGCTTTATTAACCGCTGCTGATACGGCGATGCCATAAATACCGGTTTCAATCAGCGGATCAACATCATTTAACGTAATTCCTCCAACGGCTATCACAGGAATCTCGATTGGTTGTTTTTGTAACTGGCGGTAACCTTCAAAACCAAGCAAGGGTTTATTGTTGGGCTTGGTATCGGTATGCGCGAACGGACCATAGCCGCAATAATCAACCACACCAGTAGCTTGCACACGCAACAGGCTCTCGATATTGGTGGCTGATGTACCTAATGTTTTATCTTCGCCGATATGCTCGCGGATGGATTTCAGATCCGCATCAAAATCTTCGATGTGTACGCCTTGCGCATCAACCTGATCCAACAAATGATAATGGTTGGTGATAATGAGCGTCATCCCCCATTCATCGCAGATGTCGGCTATTTGGTTTATTTCTTCTATTAGCTCCTCGTCGGATTTTGTTAAGCAGCGGTATTGCAACCAGTTCGCCCCTGCCTCACAGGCTATAGATGCCTGCTCAACATGGGTACGGTTCGGCAGATCCTGGGTTAAATAGTGGAACTTTGATATGTATTTTTTCATGTCTGAACCTTTGATTTGTGGGATTAAATGATTCCCTGATTATTATTCAATTTATTAATTATCCTGAAATTCCATTAATCATATAAATCATGGTTCATACGATTTTACTTCTTCAACACTTCCGGTATCGGCGTACCGATGCAGCCGTTTGGTGCCTGGATATGTAATAACGCGGCAATTGTTGGTGCGATATCCGTCATATGCACTTCGCGAACCGAGCTGCCGTGCTGGATTCCCCAACCCATAAATACCAGCGGAATATGGTTATCATACGGGTTCCATGTGCCGTGGGTGGTGCCGGTTGGGCCGCCATCGCCGGGCTGGTGACCTGTGAACCACGCCGGGTTCAATATAATTTGTATCTCGCCGCTGTTTTTGGCATTGTATCCGTTGATGATCCTTGATTTTAATGGTTCGGGGATGCTTGATTCCTGAATCTTATTCATATCAACAGCAAACTGGATGTTTGGTTGTGCCTGCAGGTATTTAATACATTCTTTACGCAAATCTGCCTCGTTAAGGTGCAGGTAATTAATGATACGATAATTTAAATTCACCTGGTAGTTATCCAAACTCAATACTAATGAATCTGCCTTGTACTTATCCATTAAATCTTTATTGATACCTTTTAAGGTGGCAGCCTCGTCCCAAACACCTGCCGGGATATCGTGATCGTTGAGAAAGGCGGTATTATGTGCCGCGCCATGATCGGCAGTAAGGAAAACGGTATAATTGCCTTTACCTACTTTAGCATCCAAAAAAGTAAGGAAGTTGGCTATATCACGATCCAGGCGCAAATAAGTATCTTCAATCTCAACCGCGTTTATACCAAACTGGTGGCCAGTATAATCCGGTGATGATAAGCTCATGGCTAAAAAGTCGGTTTGATCATGCTGGCCTAATTGCTCACCGTTTATTGCAGCAACTGCCATATCAATAGTCAGGGTACTACCATATGGCGTTGAACGGATTAGCCCTAAACCTGCGGATTTATATAATGCCGATGTTTTTACCGGCAAGGTTGGTGCATCGGTACCTTTAAATTTGCCTTCGTATTTGCTATCATCAGGTGTACTTTGCAGGTAGGTATCAACCGGGTATAATGATGTCCAGTCCAGCTTTAGATAAGTTTCGGCCAGCTTTTGGTCATTGAAATCTTTTGCCCATTGTGGTAGGTCTTTCATATAATAGGTACTGGTTATCCAGTTACCGGTTTTGTCATCAAACCAATAAGCAGCATCCGCAGCGTGACCTGCGGGTAAAATGCCGCCCCTGTCTTTTAACGCGATGCCAATTACTTTTGAGCGGAAGTTGGTTGCCAGTTTAAGCTCATCAGTAACGGTAGTCACCAGCAAATTGCGCGGCGACATTTGCCCGGCTTTTGAAGTGCTGCCAACAGTTTGCACACTGTTATCTTCGGTGCAATACATTGGTTTGCCGGTAGCCTGGATGATGTAATCGTTACCCGCGATACCATGGATAGCGGGCACAGAGCCAGTATAAATACAGCTATGGCCCGGACCAGTAAAGGTTGGGATATAGTTTACCTGGGTGTTTTCGCAGCTAAAACCTTCATTCAACAAACGTTTAAAACCATTACTCTGATAGCGGCTGTAATAACGATACAGATAATCCCAACGCATTTGGTCCACAACAATGCCTACTACCAGTTTAGGACGAGGGATCGCGGTTGATTCAGCAGGTGCAGGAGTTGCAGCTATTACAGCTTTTTTCTTTTTTACTTGTGCCGATGCATTAACGGTGATAAATGCGAATGCTATTAACAGGAAATGTTTAGTTTTCATTGATTCGGGTTAAAAAGCAAATATCAGCAATGCAATAAAAATTTGGTGTGATGATTATGTTAGGGTAAGTTTAAATTAAAGACCGGGCTACCCACCCGATCTTAGCTTCGCTCGACCACCCTCTTACGCCTGCTGCGCAAGAGGAGAATTATATTCTTTATTACACTTGTCATTCTTAGAGACGAAGAATCTATTCGCTATGCAAACTAACGAGCATAGTTTACAGATTCTTCACTGCGTTCAGAGATGACAAGGTGGTGATGCATTTTGAATGTGCCTTTGCCCTTATGCTTCGAGTGCCTCAGCATGACAACGCGCTTTATTTTTTAATCCTGATAAGCTTACATCTCCCTCAAAACTTCAAACTCAACCCCACCAAAAAGTTAATTGGCGCCTGCGGGAAAAAGGTACTGTAATTAACCACTTTACCATTTTCAATATCCGGATACGTAGCACCGTTTGATGAATAGTTCGCGCTGAAAATATTATTGACCAGCAAGGTGATGCCAATATCTTTAACAGATTTAATGCTGAAGTTATAGCTCAACCTTACGCCGTTCACAAAGTAGCTATTCAAATAACGGTTTGATCCAAGTTCAGATGGTGGATATCCCGGCGGATTAATGTTTGATGTATTATCCAAATATTGGCGACTCACATATTTACTGATAAAAGCGAATTCGCTGCCTTTAAATGGCATAAATCCGATCTCACTGGATGCTACCCAATCAGGTGAGAAAGCGATATTGGTTTCTTTATTTTGATCGCTAACCTGGGTATTGTTATCATAGTCGAAAAACGATGCGTCAAAGTTTTTAACCTTGTTGGCGCTCCACGATGCTGTTGCCGACCATACAAACCACCTGTTCGGTCTTATCCTGCCATCAAACTCCAAACCTTCGCGAAAGCTGTTTTTTACATTGCTCTGGATCTGATCGCCTACATCATTCAGCGCCCCGGTTACTACCAATTGGTTGTAGTACAGCATATAAAACGCGTTGATGCCGCCGGTGAATATCCCTTGGCTGGTACGGTAACCCAGTTCCCAATCTTTCAGGTTTTCGGGCTTTGGACGACTATCAGGTGTAGATTGCACATAATCATCACGATCCGGCTCATGGTTGCCTACGCCAAAGGATAGGTAAACATTGCTTTTGGGGTCGATCTGATAAGTGATTCCCGCTTTCGGATTAAAGAAGTTCAGTTTTACCTGTTCCTGCTCATTTTGCAGGGCATCATTAAAACCAAAAAACGAGTAGTAGATATGGCGGTATTGCATATCAGCATACAAAGTGAATTTGCCTAATTTATAATCCGCTTTACCATAAATGTTGAAGTCGGTTTTAAATGCGTTATCATCCTCATAGCGATAATCCGGGCCTATGCCCAAATTTTGTTGTGACCACTCAATGTTATCATAGTGCTGACCACGGAATTCGTTATAAGCACCACCTAAATTAAAGTTCAGGTTTTGGCTTGGGTGATATTTAAAGTTATAGGTAACGCCGTAAAACTTGTTATTCAACCATAAACGGCGGGTTAAGTCGCTGGTGGTGTCATTTGGTTTTGGTGTTAAACCATAGTTCTTAACCGAATCAGCGTTGCGATACTCCTCATAATAACCATAGCCATGTGTATAATGCAATGCGCCACTGAATGATAATTTATCCGAGATTTTTTGATCAACCAATAACTGGTAATGGATCTGCGTATAATTATCTGTTTGGTTTGGATAATAAGTGCCATTGGCAGATTCATAACCCAAATCATTATACCTACGGTTAGTTTTTAGGCTATCATAAGGTACACCATCCCATGCTTGGTAGGTATGCTCGGTACCGCCAAAAGTTATCAGCCTGATCAATGTATTTTTGCCATAATAGGCACCATTAAAAAAGTATGATTTCAGGTTGGCTGATGCTCTGTCAATATACCCGTTTGAGGTGATGCTCGATAACCTGCCATCAAAAGTAAACTTACCGCCTAAAAGGCCTGTACCTATGTTGAGCGTGTTTTTTAAAGCGCCGTATGAACCTGCAGAGTTATTCAGTTCTAAATAACCGGTATCGCGGCGGGTGGTGGTTTGTATATTGATACTCGCCCCGAAAGCGCCGGCGCCATTGGTTGATGTACCCACGCCACGCTGGATCTGGATATCATTTACGGATGACGCGATATCAGGTATGTCCACAAAAAAAACAGCTTCTTCTTCCGAATCATTATACGGGATGCCGTTAATGGTAACGTTTATGCGTGTAGCATCGGAGCCGCGAATGTGCATGTAAGTATAGCCGATACCCGTACCACCGTCGGATGTTGTGACCATTGATGGCGTTTGATCCAGTAAATAAGGCAAATCCTGCCCGAGGTTGTTTTTTTGGATCTCTTTACCACTTAAATTGGTGAATGCTATCGGCGCGTTAATGGCCGCCCGCGTAGCATTTACCGTAACCTCATCATTCAATATACTGGCCATATTGAGCGACAGGTTAACGGTAGCATTACTTTTCAGATTAATGCTTTTGATAATAGCCTCATAACCGATGTAAGTGATCTTGAGGCTGTAATTGCCGCCTTTAAGATCATTGAAAGTGTAACTGCCATTGGTACCTGAACTGGTGCTGATGTTTGCATTTTGAATGCTGATGGTGGCGCCGCTTAAAGGTTCGCCGGTTTGCTGGTCGGTAATTTTACCGGATACAGAGAATTGGGCCGATGCCAGGACAGGCAGCAGCATAGCGATGAACGCTACGAGTAAATGTTTTTTCAACGTGAATAAATAAAACTTGTTAAACCATCTGCACACCAGGGTTGAATATGCAGTACACTTAACTATTACCTCTCCCTACGCCGGCATTACCCGGATCAGGTGCATGTTGAGTTTTTAGGTCGATGATTTTTTAATCACGACTTATAAAACAACAATGGGTTTGATCTCAGCCTGTCTTTCAGTTTGGTAAAAACAAATGCATTTGTTTTATCTTTCCAAAGCAAGGCACCCCTTGAGAATTATGGCGCAAATATATAAATGATTTCGGAATTGTGATATTATCTGTAAATTTGAGTAAAGACGGATGTTATGACAGTTGTTGAATTAAAAGAAAAGCTGATAGCTAAGATTAAAAGCACTGATAACGAGGAGTTATTAGAACACATTGCCAACATTATTGATTTTGAAAGAAACACCGACGAGGTTTATAAATTAAGCCCTGAAGAAATTGCCGCAGTAAATGAGGGGATAGAACAAATTAAGAATAGGCAATATTTATCACATGAAGAAGCAAACAGGCAGATTGAGGAATGGCTAAAAAAATAACATGGTCTGCCAGGGCTCAAAAAGAAAGAACTGAAATTTTACGTTATTGGATCAATAGAAATAAATCAAATTCATTTAGCTTAAGCCTAAATAAGTTATTTATAGAATACGTTGAATTGGTAGCGATTATGCCTGAATTAGGCATTGCCACTGATGCCAAAGATGTAAGAATAATAATCGTTCGCGACTATTCTGTTTATTACAGAATAATATCCACACACATTGAGGTTCTTTCGATTTGGGATAACAGAAGAAATCCCGCAAAATTTAAATTGTAGAAATATCTTTTCTACTTTCGGCTTTCTGACCTCACCTCTTTCATCTTTTCTGAATTTGCGCCTTTCGCACTTCATTCAAAAAAACTACTTTTGCAAACTTTACAAATACGTACTATGCTAAGAACACACACTTGCGGCGAATTAAACATCAGTAATTTAGGTAAAACCGTTACCTTATGCGGATGGGTACAAAAATCGCGCGATTTGGGTGCTACCACATTTATTGATGTGCGCGACCGCTATGGCCTAACCCAATTGGTTTTAAATACCGATAACGATGCAACTTTACGCGAAAAAGCCAAAGGCTTAGGGCGTGAGTTTGTGATTAAAGTTACCGGTACAGTTATAGAGCGTACCAGCAAAAACACCAAGATACCAACCGGCGATATTGAGATCGCTGTTGAAGATATAGAGATATTAAACGGCTCTAAAATTCCGCCGTTTATGATTGAAGATGAAACCGATGGCGGTGAAGAGCTTCGCGCTAAATACCGTTACCTGGATTTACGCCGTAACCCGATCCGTAACAACTTGCAAATGCGCCACCGCATGTCGCAGGAAGTGCGTAAATATTTAGATGGTTTAGATTTTATCGAGGTGGAGACGCCTGTGCTGATCAAATCAACACCTGAAGGTGCACGCGATTTTGTGGTACCAAGCCGTATGAACCCGGGCGAATTTTACGCGTTGCCGCAATCGCCGCAAACCTTTAAGCAATTGCTGATGGTAAGCGGTTTCGACCGTTATTTCCAGATTGTAAAATGTTTTAGGGATGAAGATTTGCGCGCTGATCGCCAGCCCGAATTTACGCAGATAGATTGCGAGCTTTCGTTCATCACCCAGGAAGATATTTTAAACATTTTTGAGGGTTTAACCCGCCACCTGTTTAAAACAGTTAAAGATATTGATCTGGCTTCTTTCCCGCGCATGCAATATGCCGACGCGATGCGTTTATACGGATCTGATAAACCGGATATCCGTTTCGGGATGGAGTTTGTGGAATTGAATGGCATCATGAAAGGCAAAAACTTCAGCGTATTTGATAATGCTGAACTGATTGTTGGTATTAATGCCAAAGGTTGTGCCGAATATACCCGCAAACAGTTAGATGAATTAACCGAATGGTTAAAACGCCCTCAAATTGGTGCTACCGGCTTAATTTATTGCCGGTATGGTGCTGATGGTACGTTGAAATCATCGGTAGATAAATTTTATGGTGAGGATGATTTAACCAACCTCGCGGCTGCTTGCGGTGCCGAACCGGGTGATTTGATCCTGATTTTAGCAGGGCACAGCCAAAAAGTACGCAAGCAAATGAACGAGTTACGTTTAGAAATGGGCTCGCGCTTAGGTTTACGTAATAAGAATGATTTTGCACCGTTATGGGTACTGGATTTCCCATTGTTAGAGTGGGATGAAGAAAACGAACGTTACCATGCCATGCACCACCCATTCACCTCGCCAAAACCAGAAGATATAGCTATGCTGGATACCGAACCGGGCGAAGTGCGTGCAAATGCTTATGATTTGGTGATCAATGGTACCGAAATTGGCGGTGGTTCTATCCGTATTCATGATAGAACATTGCAAGCGCTGATGTTTAAACATTTAGGCTTTTCGCCGGAAGAAGCGCAAAAACAATTTGGTTTTTTAATGGATGCCTTTGAATACGGTGCCCCGCCACATGGTGGTTTAGCATTTGGCTTCGACAGGCTATGCTCCATATTTGCGGGATTGGATTCGATACGAGATGTGATCGCTTTCCCTAAAAACAACTCGGGCCGCGATGTGATGATCGATACACCATCAACCATATCCGACCTGCAAATGAATGAATTGAAAATTAAAACTACAGTAACCCCTCAATAGTGAAAAATTTATTATTAATTACCCTGGCCGCACTAACCATAGGTTTAGCATCATGCGGAAAATCCAGCACAATTCCGTTTAATGCCGCGCAACAAGCCGTTATTGATAACACAAACATACAAGCCTACATTAAAGCGCATAACATTGATAGCGTAAAAAAGGACTCAACAACCGGGCTTTATTATAAAGTTTTAACCCCGGGAACCGGCGCTTATCCTACCAAATCCTCATCAGTAATTGTCAATTACCAGGGCGCGCTACTTAACGGCAACATATTCTCGCCAGAAGGCGGCATTTCGGGCACGTTAACTGAATTTATTGCCGGCTGGCAAATTGGTGTACCTTACATTAATACTGGTGGCACCATTTTGCTACTTATACCATCACAATATGGTTACGGCAATAGTTCGCCGGGTTCGGCAATACCTGCAAACTCGGTATTGGTGTTTACTATTACATTAGTTAGCTTTACTAATTAATAGCTGTTACCTGTTATTCACAATAAATTTACAGTGAAGGGCAAAAATGATTAGTTAGGTATAAAATGTTTTTTGTTAACTTGCCAGCACATTACTAATATTAAAATTAGGCCATTACATAATTTTCAATTAAAAAATCAGTTATAGCGTTAAACAACAATATGAAGAAAATATTTTTACTATTTGGTTTACTTACTATTTTATTATCTGCCTGTGTAAAGGAAACTTCAAAACCTACATTACAAGCTACTATTGATGATGAAAAGATCCAAAAATATATTGCTGCCAATCATATTGATAGTTTAACCAAGGATCCTTCAGGCCTGTATTACAGGATAATAACCCAAAACCCTGGCCCGCACCCTACCGTTACCGATACTATCCAGGTATCTTACGTTGGTAAATTGCTTAATGGCTCTGTTTTTGATACAGAAGGCTCATTTACTGCTGAGATGCCAGATGTTATTAAAGGATGGCAAATAGGTATACCGTTTGTTGGTGTTAATGGTAATGCCCCATATTCCCGCATTCGTTTAATTATCCCTTCGGGCCTTGCTTATGGCAACAGTAATCAAGAATCCGGTATTCCGCCTAATTCTGTGTTAGACTTTACCATTGATGTTGAAGGCTTTTATAACTAAGCTTGCCCAACTTACTTTTTGTTTGCAGTAAAAACCAATGGCGCAGCCCAACTGCCGAGCTATTGTTTAAAAATCACACTCAGCATATCGCAAGGTCGGCTGGTACAAGTGATAAAGCACGCGTAAAAGTTAGTAAAAAGCTGATTGATTGGGCTGATGTTATTTTTGTAATGGAGCGCAGGCACCGGCAAATTTTAACATCATTCTTCCCGCTTGCTATTGCTCAAAAATCTATTATCGTACTTGATATTGCAGATGATTACCGGCTTAATGATCCTGAGCTAATCGATATGTTACAACTTTCGCTCGCTGATTATTTGTAGGCGCAAACTAAGTTTGCTCATCAGGGTTTTAGTTTAACGCCTGTTAAACTTTAGCTTGCTTTGCGCTGTCTACCTTAAAAATAATTACCATGAGAAAATTGACCACCCTGATAGCTTTTATCGCACTTAGTTATACAACCTTTGCCCAAAACGTTGATCTGCGCCATAAAATTACGGTAAGCGGAACAGCCGAGCAGGAGGTTACACCCGATATTATTTACGTTACTATATCGCTGCAGGAGTACATGGATGGTAAAACACGCATCGGTATTGATGAGTTAGAAAAACAACTGGAAGATGCTGTTAAAGATGCCGGGATACCTAAGGAAAACTTCACCATCAACAATATTGCTGGCTGGAATAATTACCAAAAGAAAAAAGCACCCGGCTTTTTGGCCAGCAAACAATATCGTTTAAAACTAGGTGATCTGAATAAATTCGACCAGATATTAAGCGCCGTTGATCCTAAGGGTATCCAATCAACCAATATCGAAAGTTACGATTACTCAAAAATAGACCAATTGAGAAATCAGTTAAAGTTAAAAGCGTTACTTGCAGCAAAAGATAAAGCAGCTTATTTATTAAATGGGATAGGCGATAAATTAGGCGATGCCATTGATATTACGGAGATTGATAACAGCAGTTTTCCGCAGCCGAGAGTGTATGCCATGCTACAAGGCAAGGTTGCTGGTGTTAACGTATCTGCCCCACAATCTGATATTGATTTTAAGACCATCAAGCTGAGTTTTGAGATAAATGCTACTTTTGAAATAGCTAAGTAGATAATTATTTGAATTTGAGTAACTTCTGAATAAATTAGACGTATACAGATTATTGAACGTTTTTTCACAGTGTTGTAAACCTGGTTTTTTTGCCAATTTGCTAAAGAATAATTAATAAAATTTTATTTTTTTCAATTATCCTGAATAAGTATTTGACAATGTGAATTTTACATTCTATATTTAAACGCCCTAATTGATTTAAGCATGATCCGTACCCGTTTTAAAAAGGTGCTTATAGTTGCGCCTGAAATTACATCTCATCAGCTTACTGCTGATTATAAGAATGTTAGGCATATCCATGCGTTAAATAATATATTCCCCTCTATTTACGAACTAAATCCCAACCTTATTGTGCTTGATTTAAGCTTTGTAAATAAGGATATGGAAAAAATTGTGCGCAGGATCCGCACCAATAATTTCTACTGTAAGATCAAAATTTGCTGCTACAAATTAAAAGTTGAACCCAAAGCTGATAGCTTATTAAAAGCGATAGGTGTCGACTTTTTTGTTTATGAAGAAGAATTAAGGGCGATCCAAAAAACTAAAAATATCAGCACCGTATTTACTGAACTGCTTGACAGAACAGTTTTAGGAATGCTTACAAACGTGCATAATTAAGCTACTTTTTGCCATTTTTCACCCTGTTTCTATCCAAAAAAATCCATATAAAACATAAAAAAGGGCAATTTTCGACCGTTATAGATTCGAAAATTACCCTAATAAACCCGTTTTTAACCGGTTTTAGCCGCTATAATCCCTTAATTTATCCACTCAAATTTAGTATAAGGCACCAGTACCTCTGGTATTTTAATACCCTCTACAGTTTGGTTATTCTCCAATAAAGTAGCCACAATACGTGGTAATGCCAATGCACTGCCATTTAGGGTATGGGCCAATTGCGTTTTACCCTCAGCATTACGGAAACGTAATTTTAAGCGGTTAGCTTGAAAGGTTTCGAAGTTTGATACAGATGATACCTCTAACCAGCGTTGCTGCGCCCCGCTCCAGGTTTCCATATCATAAGTTAAAGCTGAGGTAAAGCCCATATCGCCACCACACAGGCGTAGCACACGGTACGGTAAGCCCAGGTTCTTTAATAAACTTTGTACGTGGGCACTCATACCTTCCAGCACATCGTATGATGTATCCGGATGCACAACCTGCACTACTTCCACCTTATCAAATTGATGCAAACGGTTTAAGCCACGCACATGCGCGCCATATGAACCCGCTTCGCGGCGAAAGCATGGTGTATAGCCGCAATTTTTTACCGGCAACTCATCAGCTTTTAAGATCACATCACGGTATAAGTTGGTGATAGGCACCTCTGCAGTAGGGATCAGGAATAAATTATCCAACCCAACAAAATACATCTGGCCCTCTTTATCCGGCAACTGCCCTGTGCCGAAACCTGATGCCTCATTAACCAGTAATGGCAGCATCACTTCGCTATAACCTGCTTTTTCGGCTTCATCCAAAAAATAAGCGATTAACGCGCGTTGCAGCTTAGCGCCTTTGCCTTTATATACCGGGAAACCGGCACCTGTTATTTTAACACCCAGTTCAAAATCTATCAGATTATATTTAGCGGCAAGCTCCCAGTGGGGTAAAGCGCCTTCGTATAGCGTTGGCTTTTCACCGTTCTCTAATACTACTTCATTTTCCTCTGGCGTTGTGCCTTTTGGTACCGAGCTATGCGGCAAGTTTGGCAGCAACACTATTTTTTGCTGAAGCTCATCCTCAATTGCAGCAAGCGTTTCGCCCAGCGTTTTAATCTCTTCTTTCCATGCGCCTGTGTTAGCTTTTACAGCTTCGGCTTCATCTTTTTTACCGTTGCGCATCAGTTCGCCAATTTGTTTGGCAGCCGAGTTAGCTTGTGCCGAAACACTATCCATTTGGTTTTGAGTTTGACGGCGTTTTTCATCCAGCCCGATGATTTCATCAACTAAATGGGGCTGTTTAAAATTTTTTACAGCTAAACGTTCTAAAACCTGTTCCCTGTTATCGCGGATATAACTAACTTGCAGCATTATTTTATTTTTTAGGCAAAGATATAAACTTGATTGTCATTGCGAACGTAGTGGAGCAATCTCGTAGTATATATTTAGCGAAATGCATGGCTACGATTGCTTCGTACCCTGCAATTACAAAAAACTATGAGCGGCAAACTTTATTTAGTCCCCACCCCAATTGGCAACCTGGAGGATATGACCTTTAGGGCAATCCGTATTTTAAAGGAAGCCGATTTAATTTTGGCTGAAGATACGCGCACATCCGCCCCCTTGCTAAAGCATTTTGATATCCATCAAAAGGTATTTTCGCACCATCAGCATAACGAACACCAGTCATCATTGGAGGTAGTTAAGTTTTTGAAGGAAGGTAAAAATGTAGCCTTAATATCTGATGCGGGCACACCGGCCATATCTGATCCAGGCTTTTTTCTTGTTCGCGAGGCTTTAAAAAATGAGTTGCAAGTGGAATGCCTACCCGGTGCAACGGCTTTTGTGCCGGCGCTGGTAAACTCAGGCTTCCCGACAGATAAATTTTGCTTTGAAGGATTTTTGCCTTTGAAAAAAGGCCGCCAAACACGCTACAAGTTTTTAGCACAGGAAGAACGGACGATCATTTTATACGAATCGCCACACCGCTTGCTGAAAACGCTGGATGAAATGGCGACTTATTTTGGTGCCGAGCGCTTGATATCAGTATCGCGCGAGCTGACTAAAATGTTTGAAGAAACTGTACGTGGTACTGTTGCCGAGGTTAAAACTTATTATGAAACGCACCCGGTGAAGGGCGAGTTTGTGATATGTGTAGCAGGGGCGAATCAATCTGTTTCTAAAAAAGGGAATAAAGAAGAGGAAGAAGATTAATTAAAAATGCGTCATTGCAGGCAATGGCTCGTGTACAAATACTTTAATGAAGAAAAACGTCTTATTAGCCATATTCTCAGGTTTATTACTTTGGATGGCCTGGCCACCTACCCCATACACCACCTTTTTATTGTTCGTTGGCTTTGTACCGATGCTGCTGGCGTTCGAGAACATCATTCAATCGGACACTACAAAAAAGGGTAAAAAGATATTCCACATCGCGTTTCTTGGTTTTTTTATATGGAATACGCTGTGCATATACTGGGTTTATAACTCGCTAAAAATGGTTGGGCCAATAGTGGCCATACCGATAAGTTTAATACCGTATTCTCTTGGCCCATTGCTGATGGCTTTTGCCTGCTGGCTGTATTACCGCATGCGTTTAAGTACCAGCAGGGCTTTAAGTTTAGTTGCCTTGGTTTGTTTTTGGATAGCTTATGAATACCTGCACCAAAGTTGGGATCTGGCCTTCCCGTGGATGACTTTAGGTAACGGTTTTGCAGTAACCCATAGCTGGATACAGTGGTATGAGTATACCGGCGTTTATGGCGGTACAGTTTGGATATGGGTGGTAAATATATTGGTGTTCCTGATCTATATCGGCTTGCGCGAAAATCAAAATAAAAAACTCAGGTTAGGCTTAATAAGCGGTTTTGTATTTGCATTGATTTTGCCTTTGGGCTTTTCACTATATAGATATTCGACTTATAAAGAGTTATCCGACCCATCTAACATTGTGGTTGCACAGCCAAACATTGACCCTTATGCTAAAGAAACAGATATCCCTGCACACGAGCAGGTTGATATTTTAGCCCATATTTCTGATTCTATCGGGCAGGCTAATACCGAGTTTTTCATATGGCCCGAAACCGCTATTGCCGACGAGGTGGATGAAAACAGGGTCCGTAATAATCCTTACTTTTTGCAGGTACAACATTTTTTAGGCAAATACAAAAACGGCAACGTAATAACCGGTGCCGAAACTTACAAGCTGTACAACTCCATGCTGACCACAACGGCCAGCCCTACCGGAACGCCGGGCCAATACGTAGATAATTTTAACGCCGCGCTGAATATTGAGAACTCTGCCGAGGTGCAGTTTTACCATAAATCAAAACTGGTACCGGGTGCAGAATCATTGCCATTTGGCAGTGTTTTATCTTTTATGAAACCTGCATTTGCCCAATTGGGTGGTGCTACGGGTAGCTATGGCAGTCAGCCGGAGCCAGGGGTGTTTTATTCGCAGGGTGGTATTGGTGTTGATCCGGTTATTTGCTATGAATCTATTTGGGGCGAGTATGTAGCCACTTCGGTACACATGGGCGCGCAATTTATTGCCATTATCACCAATGATGGCTGGTGGGAAAATACATCCGGCAAGGACCAGCATTTGGATTACGCCAAGCTACGAGCTATCGAAACCCGTCGCTGGGTGTGCCGTTCGGCAAATACCGGCATTTCGGCTTTTATCAACCAACGGGGCGATATCGTGCAACAAACCCACTGGTGGACACGCACTGCCATTAAACAGGATATCAACCTAAACTCTGATCTTACGTTTTATGTACTACATGGCGATTATATTGCCCGTACAGGATGCCTGCTGGCGATTTTGGGGATTATTTGGGTGTTGGTGGTGACGAGAATGAAAAGGTTTAGAAGGGTTTAGTTTGATTTTGGACAAAAGCAATTGAGGATTTAAAACAATTAAGAAATATTTCACTTCTAAAATAGAATATTTTCACTATATTTGATTTAAAGAAGTTAATATGACAGCTTTAGCAGAGAAATTGCCCCGCCTATCAATGCCACATTTTAATAACCATTGGATTGAAAGTGATGTGCAGATATTTAAGCACGCTATGACCGGTGTTGATACCAATCTTTTTTATTCTTTTGCCGAACTTATCAAAATTGGCAATAAGTCACTTGCCTCAATACTTCATCTATCATCACGCACCATAAGTAATTATCATCAAAGCAAACAAATGCTTGACCCGGTACAGGGCGAACACTTGTTAAAATTAATAGCCTTATATGATAAGGGTATAGAAATATTTGGTTCAATAGATGAATTAAATTACTGGCTGAATAAACCCTTTTGGAATACTGAAGAAAAACCTATTGAATGGTTGGTAACCCCTGGTGGTATTGATTTGGTAATGCAGGAGCTTGATCGTATGGCTTATGGCTACCCGGTATAATGATTGTTTTTAGGATACTGCACAAAAAATATGGCGACCCGCTTTTCGCGCCTGGTATTGAAGGCCGCTGGAATAGCTATGGTAAAAAAGTACTGTATTGCAGCGAATCCATTCCTTTAGCTTTTATGGAAAGTATGCTTAGGCGACAGGGAGTTGGCTTTAATAATGATTTCAAAATAGCACATATTGAAATCTCTGATGATATATTAATAAAACAAGTAGCAATAAAAGATTTAGAAAAGGGATGGGATAACCCGTACGATTATTCTAAATGTCAAAAGTTAGCCAATGTTTGGTTTGATGCACTTGAAGGTTTGATTCTTAAAGTACCTTCGGCTGCATTAAGCGTTTGTAGTAATTATATACTGAATACGCTGCACCCCGATTTTGCACATGTAAAGCTACTTAAAATAACGCCATTAATGCCCGACCCAAGGATTGATGAGTTATTGAAGAAGATAAAGTGATACCTACGCCTCTGCCCTGCTTAATATAAACTGCATCAAATCATATATGGGTTGGCGAATGATTTTACCAACCCGGATGCCATTAGCTTCGCAGATAATGGTTAGTTCGGTGCCGAATACGTGGGCTATGGAGCCTACAAAATGGCATTTGTATTTATGATATTCGGGGTATGATTTGATGTTGGTTTCAATAAATTCTTCAAAGCCTTCTTTTAACAGCTTTTGGGCATAATCAGTTGTGCGGATCTCGGAAAGGAATTTGGAGAACGATGCGAGGTATGAATTGCCGCCTGGCTTTTGGTAAACGTTTTTAATAACGTCTTCGCGGGTTAGGTGAAAGGTTTCGCTAAACTTATTGCTGATCTCATCGGGCATATTGCCATATAAAAATCCGGTGATCAACTGTTTGCCGAACCATGTTCCGGAGCCTTCATCGCCCAAAACATAACCCAAACCATGTTTACCGGCATGAATTTCTTCACCATCAAAAAAAGAGATGTTTGAGCCAGTTCCCAGCACGCAGCATAAGCCCTTTTCATGCCCGCAAGTTGCATAGGCCGATCCATACAAATCGCTGTCTACACTAATAAATGCTTTTGGAAAAAACTGGCTAAGGGCATTGGATACGATCTCATGCCTGTCGGGACTGGAGCATCCGGCACCAAAAAAATAAATTTCGGTTATATCCGCGCCATAGGCAATCAGTTCGGCAACCTGCTCCTGTAAAATTTTTACAATTTCCTTTTCAGATAGAAAATACGGGTTTAGTCCGGATGTTCTGAATTGTTTTATGTCCTGCTCTGGGATGGCCAGCAGCCAATCTGTTTTTGAGGATCCGCTATCAGCAACTAAAATCATTTGCAAATACTTCTTCGAGCGCCTTTTGGGTTACAGGCTTGTGAATAAAATTAGTGATGTGCTTGTTAAGCTCCGATTTTTTAATGTCGGTTGGATCGAGTGACGATGACAGCATAAATATTTTGATGTTCTCCTTGTTTGGGAATACAAGTTTATCATATTCTTCCAAGAATTCAAAACCGCTCATTAATGGCATCCTGATATCCAGGAAAATCACATCGGGTGCGATAGTGCCTGCCAACAGCGATTCGATAGCTTCATCAGGCGATTGCCTAACAATAATATCGTCAACAAAATTGCCGCTTTCCAAAATTTTTCTCGTAACGAAATTATCGATGTAATTATCGTCAATGAGTAAACATGTTTTGTAGCGGGCCGGGGTCATTCTTTCCTTAAAACTAATTTTAAAAGTATTTTATTAAAGTACTATTCAGGGTTTATACGCAAACATCTTATTAAAAGATATGGTTTAGCGTGGAAATTTATGTAATTTTTTTGATATCCGTGTATAAATCATGTATTTAAATATATTAATTGTTAATATCGCAGCCTTGCCCAGTATTTTTACACCTATTTTTAATAATATTGCTTTTTAAGACAATTACTTTAAAACACAATAAAACATATTTAATAACTTGCCACAGGATGAAAAAAATTCAAGTCGCTGTACTTTTTTCTTTAATACTCTTTTTTATGAATATGAATATCAGTAACGCTGCAACTGCTGCAAAAATTTCATACACAGTCACTTTTCCACAGGTGCAGGCACATTACGCTGATATTGAAATGAATATTGAGCACCTTACCCAAAATACCCTGGTGCTAAAAATGCCGGTTTGGACACCCGGCTCCTACCTGGTTAGGGAATTTGCAAAAAATGTGGAAGGCTTTACCGTTAGTGCTAACGGCAAGGAGATACCGTTCACCAAAACACGCAAAAACTGGTGGAGCATCAATACCCAAGGCTTAAGCCACGTAACTATAAAATATAAAGTTTACTGTTTCGAAAATTCGGTGCGTACCGCTTTGGTTGATATTTCGCACGCGTTTTTATCTACCTCGGGCATGTTTATTTACCCTGAAGGCATGTTGAACCAGCCATCAACCATACACATTGTGCCTTTTGGCGGCTGGGATAAAGTTTCGACCAGTTTGGAGATGGTGAATAATGATCCGTTCACCGTGCAGGCACCTAATTACGATATCCTGTTTGATTCGCCAATTGAAGTGGGCAACCAGGATGTGTTTGGCTTTGAAGCCGCAGGCGTAAAATACGAAGTAGCCATGTACGGCGGCGGCAGCTATGACAAAGAGCGCCTGAAAAAAGATATGGCCAAAATTGTGGAGCAGGAAACCGCTATTTATGGCGAAAACCCTAACAAGCATTATGTTTTTATTGTGCATAATAACTTCCGCGGCGGTGGCGGTTTGGAGCATTTAAGCTCGACAGTTTTGGGTGCTTCGCGCGATGCTTATAGCACCGAACGTGGATATCAAAACTTTTTAAGTTTGGCTGCGCATGAGCACTTCCACCTGTGGAATGTAAAACGCCTGCGCCCGATAGCTTTAGGTCCGTTTGATTACGATAATGAGAATTACACCACCGACCTGTGGATTGCAGAAGGCTTTACTGCCTACTATGAGGATATTATTTTAAGGCATGCCAATTTAATACCTGCCGATAATTACTTAAACGTAATGGCGAATGATATTAACCAGGTAGAGAATACGCCTGGCAAAAAGATACAAAGTATTGCCGATGCGAGTTATGACGCGTGGATAAAAGCCTATCGCCCGAATGAGAACTCTAATAACAGCACCATATCTTACTACAGCAAAGGTTCGGCTGCCGCGATGATGCTCGATCTGGAAATCATCAACGATAGCCAGGGCAAATATTCGCTGGATGATGTAATGAAGTACATGTACGATACTTATTACAAGATTAAAAAACGCGGTTATACTGATAGCGAGTTTAAACAAGGCCTTGAAAAATTCGCGGGTAAAAACCTGGACGAGTTTTACAGTAAATATGTTTACGGCGTTGCTGATGTTGATTACAATAAATACCTGAGCTATGCCGGTTACAAAATTACTGATGAAGCTGCCAGCACCAACGATCCATCACTAGGCTTGATGACAGCAACTACCAACGGAAAAATAACCGTAATAGGTGTGTTGCGCGATGGTACAGGATGGGTTGACGGAATTAACGTGAACGATGAGATTGTTGAAGTGGATGGCAAACCGGTAACCGATGCCAACAGTATATTAACCGATAAAAAAGTAGGCGACAAACTTTCAATAACCATTCATCGTGATGGTTTACCTTTGGTATTGCCCGTTACTTTGCTGCGTAATGCCTTGGTAAAATACAAGATAGATACTGTAGATAATCCATCGGCACAACAAATAAAGGTAAGAACCAAATGGCTTAAATTATAGTGAGCGCTAATTAATGATGGTATTATCTCATAAAAATTAAAACATTCCCACAAGTGGTAATGTTATTAATACATCTATGAAAATCATTAATTAAAAATTATTTTATGAACTCACTATTGTATATCATAGCCGTTATATTGCTCATTGGATGGGCGTTAGGCGTATTTTTGTATTCTGCCACGGGCATTATACATGTGTTATTGGTAATAGCTATTATTGCTTTAATCTTAGGCATTATCAGAAGGCCAACCGCGGTATAAATCCGCAGATCATATTTAAAAGGCGTTTCATTAATGGAACGCCTTTTTTGTTTTTGAAATATCTGTTAAAACCGTTTGCCCGCTTAACGAGTTATACTATTCACAATAATAAATTGGTTATGAGATCTATCTGGAAAGGTTCGTTAGGGTTTGGGCTGGTGAGCATACCGGTAAAGCTGTACTCGGCAGTACAAAAAAGCTCACTTGATTTTGATATGCTTGATGGCCGCGACCACAACCGCATCCGTTTTCAGCGGGTGAATGAGCAAACGCACAAAGAAGTGCCCTACGACAAGATTGTGAAAGGCTACAAACTGGACGATGATTACGTAATTATGGACGATCAGGACTTTGCCGATGCCGCGCCCGAAAAAAGCAAGGTAATTGAGATAGAAAGTTTTGTAGACATGGATGAGGTTGACCCCATGTTTTACGAAACATCCTACTATACCGAACCCGATACTAAAACCAATAAAGCTTATGCGCTTTTGATACAGGCGCTAACCCAATCAAAAAAAGCGGGATTGGCACGATTTGTTTTACGCAGTACCGAGAGCCTTTGCATTGTGCACCCGGTTAAAAATGTGCTGGTGATAACCACCATTCGGTTTGGTCAGGAAATACGTAGCACCGAAGACCTGAACGTGCCCGACAAGGTTGAAGTAAGTAAAAAAGAGCTGGATATGGGTATGACGCTGATTAACCAGTATGCCGAAAAATTCGATGTCTCGAAATTTAAGGATGAATATAGCAGTCAGCTTTTGCAAATCATCAAGGATAAATCAAAAGGCAAAAGGGCATCAGTCAAAAAGCTTAAACCACAGGTTAAAACGAGTGGTGATGATTTATATGATAAATTGATGCAGAGCCTGAAAAAAGGAGCATAATATTTCGAAGATCAGACTTTGCTATATCACACAGCATTTTTATTTGTTGGGATTTGTTGCGATGGTGTTTTCTATGAGGATAGAGTGCAAGCGGTGTTTGATGATTATCAGACCAGCTAATATTATCAGCAAGTGCAAGTAGTTTAATTGTGATGCTGAGGAACGAAGAATCTATCCGCTAATCTACAAGCTACAAGCCTATCGATAGATTCTTCGTTCATCAGCATCACAAGGTGAGGAGGCAACAGCCTTACCTATTTCACATACTCCTTCTCAATCTCCGGGTAAATATTCATGTAGGCATTGGATTTTCCATCCCTGTCAAAAATACCTTCCCAACTGCTTAGCGGTTCCCAAATAAAGGAGCCGATGGCTTTTTTTCCGGGCGCGGTAAAGGCAACATCGTTCACCTCTTTTTTAAGTTGCGAGTATTCGGCTACCATCACCTGCTGTTTGTAGCGTGATGAAAGATCGGCCATGTTATTTTTTAGGTCTTCGGGCGTACCATGCCACTTTGGATAATACGATAAACCGATCACATCAAAAGGGACATTACGCGCAAGCATGTTATCTACAAAGAAACGGGCCTCGGCATTTTGGCCGCCTAAGGCAATATGCAGCATGATGATGGTTGACGGGCTAACCGATCTTACACCCTGCACACCGGCATAAATATATTGCGCAAGCGTATCCAGGTTATTGATCTCACCATCAGGCCAAACCATGCCGTGGTTTATCTCGTTGCCCACCTGCACCATATCAGGCGTAGTACCTTGATCTTTCAAAGCGGTCATGGCTTTTACGGTAAAGTCGTATAGTGATTTCTTCACACCGGCAAAGTCCTCACCTACCCAGGCAGCAGGTTTGTTTTGCTGCTGCGGATCGGCCCAGTAATCGCTGTAATGAAAATCAAGCAAAAATTTCATACCTGCTGCTTTAATACGTTTCGCCATGGCGAGGGTATGATCCAAATCGCAAAAGCCTTTGCCCGGTGAATAGCCTTTTGGATTAGCCGGGTTTACAAACAACCGCAAGCGGATGTAGTTAAACCCATGCGCCTTCATAATTACCATAGGGTCGCCGGGCGTGCCATTGTCAGAAAATTTCATGCCCCGACTTTCCAGCTCAGGTAAGAAGGAAATATCGGCACCTAAAATTTTGTATTTTACTACGTGAGGCTTGTAAGCCATTTCCGTAACCTTATGCGGCATGCCCGGTTGTACAGTATGTATCTCTGTCGAACCAGCAAAAAGGGTATCGGCCTTAGCTTCCAGCTTGATAATACCGCGGGATGGGCCAGCCTGTAAGGTAATCCAGCAATCGCCTGTTATGGTAGCAGTGTAGGTGCTATCTGTTAGCGTAGTTAAGGTGGTTTTGCCGTCACCCCAGATTTTGGCATCGCCCTTAATTTTAAAAGTGATGAGTTTTTGGGCATCGGCAACTTCCATACCATCCTTGTCGATTATTTTAATGCTGACGAGGGCAGTATCCTTACCGTTACCGTACATGGTAGTTTTGTAAGGCGTTAGTTGAACTTCGATGGGTTGGCCGGGCTGATAAACTTTTCTCGGCCTTCTTTGCGCGTTAGTGATTGTCGCGATGCTTATCAGGATGATAAACATGCTTAAAATTTTGTTTTTGAACATGGTTTTACAATTGGTGATATAAAACTAACAAACTTAAATTGTATTAATGACATTTATTTAGAAATATATCGGGATTGTTGCAGAAGCCAACTCAATCCAACTACGACCCCATCTTCGCCTGCAGCGGAAAGAGGGCAACTCAAATATCAGCTACAATAATTCAGAAGATTTAAAGGCTTGTCGCCGTTTTATAATCTGCCATAATCCTTCGGCACTGCACAACAATACAGCAGCGAACAGTGCAGCCAAAACACCGTTTTGGGTTGATGACAATGCCCCGGTAAATGCAACAAAGTAAATTATTACCGGAAAAGCAAGGGCAATGCATAATCCGGTAACGCCTAATGGAATTTTGAATGGACGATGTGTATCCGGTTCTTTTAAGCGGAGTTTGATGAGCGAAATATATTCTAACGATAAGCCTGCGCCGTAGATGGTTACATCGATAATAAACAGTGCTTCCAGATTCCAGTTTATCATAGCGCTTACTACAACGGAACAGATGATGATGGAAATATAGGGCGTATTAAACTTACGGTGTTTTTTGTTGAGGGATGTCGGCAGGAGTTTATCATCCGCCATTACCATGGGTACCCGGGATACGGATAGCAGCACCGAAGCATAGATGCCCAAACAGCTCGCCATGCCGCCAATGGCAATGAGTGAGCCGAGCCAGTGTCCGGCAAAAATTTCGCCTACTGCCGGGAAACCTTTATCGCCCAAAACAGCCGGACTAATACCCGAAAACTGCGATACCCAAATCACCAAAAAGTACACGACGATAACCAGCACGAAGGCGATGATTGTTGATGAAAGGTAAGACCGGACAGGATTTTCGACTTCCTCGGCATAAGTGGTCGTGTTATCCCAACCGAGGCAGTTCCACATAATGGTATACAGCGCCATACCCAGTGATGGGAACGAAATGCCTTTTATTGATGGCGCAGGCAAAGAAACACTACCGGTTTGATGACAAAAT
>Ga0302303_10000814_pt1 | contig 22851 bp, 21 predicted proteins | sample III_Palsa_E2_1_FD_194542 | JGI IMG/M metagenome (GOLD analysis project Ga0302303, IMG submission 194542) | Peat permafrost microbial communities from Stordalen Mire near Abisko, Sweden - III_Palsa_E2_1 | ecosystem: Environmental > Terrestrial > Soil > Palsa > Peat permafrost | place: Sweden...
CCCCGGGTATAAGTGATGTTGAAGCCTTAGCGCCCGGTGTGTTTACCTTCGTTTTGCAGGATGTAATGGAAGCAGAAATTGAAGAAACCGATTTTTTATTTATAGATACCTACCATACCGCAACACAGCTGGAGCGTGAATTGGCAAAACATTCGGGTAAAGTACGGCAATACCTGGGCTTTCATGATACCGGTCATTTTTGGGAGCAAGGCGAGCCGCCTTACCCGGGAATGAGCAGTGATGTAGCTTGCGGCAGAGGTTTAAAATATACCATCATCCCATTTTTACAAAAAGGCGGCTGGAAAATTTCATTTGTAACCGATAATAATAATGGTCTGCTGATTATTGAAAGGAACAAAAGGGGGCTTGCATCCATAAAACAATGGCTTGTTCATATAAAATATACAGCCTACATCCATTCAAAAAAAACACGGCATTTACTCAAAAGGATTGTAAGCCGATTTAAAAATGGTAATAAGTAAAATATTTTTTACCTTAAAAAGGCAATGAATAATCCGAGGACGCTATATTACTTTATCAAAAATGCACAAATACCTTAAAAACAGTTATAACTTTTCCGAACGGCTAAAATTTGGCGTAAAATGCCTGGCTTGGTGGAATTAAAACTAATTAAGCATTGGCGAATAAGCACATCCTGATTACCAAATTATTTGATGCCGGCGGAAGCAACTCCCATTTGAAACTGCTGGTAAAGTACTTTGGTGAAAAGAATATAATACTTATACTCGAAAGCAAAGAACAGGTAACGCATTTAAATAACCTTTTCCCGGCAAACACCTTTAAAACTAAAATCATCCCCGGCCTGCATCAATACGCTCATCTTCGGTATAAGTTTACCACCAATATCCGTGAATTATTGAACATAGCCTGGTCTGTAGCTGCGCTGCTATTGCTCAATATCCGTTATGGTTTTGCAGATGTTACTATTTCTTCGGTTGAGCCGGAAAAATATTTGTATTTGTTGTGGACGCCTTTTATCACGGTCCGTTATATTTTGCATACCGAGCCGCCAGCGGCGTTCAGCACTTTTACGTCATTCACTTGTAATACCTGTTTGGCAAAAGGTAAAAGGATTATCGCTGTCTCCAGGCACATGCGCCAGGTTATCGCCCGGCAATGGGACATCAAACCTGGAAAACAATCATTTATTACAGTTATACATAATAGTTTACCAGAAGAACAAGTTGTAGTAAAGCAAGATTTCCTATTTAAAAATCATAAAATCGTTTTGACCATAGGCAGGGTCGAACCCAATAAAAACCCCGCTACCTGGCTGCAAGTTGCGCGCGCGATAACTGCAAATCACAGGGACGTCGAGTTTATTTGGTTGGGAAATGGACCCGAACTAGCACATTTTAAAAATCTTGTTTCAGCAGAAGAACGGATCAGCTTTAAAGGACTGGTGTTATATCCGCAGCCCTACCTGGAAAAGGCATTCATCTATTATCAGCCCAGTTTAAATGAATCGCATGGCATTGCCGTGCTGGAGGCGATGTATTATCAATTACCTTGTGTGGTTTCAGATGCCGGCGGCCTGCCTGAATCCGTGAAGGATGACTGCAACGGCTACCTGGTTAAGCCTACGGATGTGCAGCAGCATGTTAGTTCCATCATCAAACTAATTGAAAACCCTGTTAGCTATTATACCTTTGCGCTTAATTCATCTCAGCGCTACTGGGCACTGTTTTCATTTAATAATTTTAAACATGGCATGGATGCTGTTTACCTCGTTTAGCGAATGCAATTAGGTGTTTCTGTTATTGTTTGCTGCTATAATAGTAAGGACAAGCTGCCCGATACATTACGCCATTTGGCACAGCAACAGGTTCCCCCGGATGTCAAATGGGAGATTATTATAATTAATAATGCTTCCACCGACAATACCGCAAATGTAGCCCGGCAGCTTTGGAAGGATTTCAATATACATCACGTTAATTTCGAAGTAATAGACCAGCCAGTTGCAGGGCTTAAAAACGCACGCGAAAAAGGAGTAAGCCATTCCAGGTACGATTTTATGCTGTTCTGTGATGATGATAATTGGCTTAGCCCCTTTTATGTTGCTACTGTCTTTGCGATCATGCAGGCAGATGCTTTGATAGGCGTAGTTGGCGGATGCGGAGCATTCGAACCTGAGCAGCCCGTACAAAACGAAATTGTTGAATTTAAAAATTCCTATGTCATTGGGCCGCAAACCTGGGCAGCCACAGACCATTATGTTTATGGAGCAGGCTGTACTTATCGTAAACCGGCTCTGCTCGATTTTTATGCGAAAGGCTGGCAGCCCATTACTTTAGGCCGCACAGGAAACAAGCTAACATCAGGCGAAGATGTTGAACTGTGCTTTATGTACTACCTGAACGGCTATAAAATTGTGGCGAACGATAGCTTGACTTTCCGGCATTTTGTACCCTTAAAAAGGCAAAACATCAGCTATATACTTAAATTATATTTTTGGCAAAGTTATTCTTACGTATTGCTTAGCCCCTATTTGTCGCTTATTGATAAGGATACGCGTGGCTTAAATAACCGTTTAGATGATATATTACTAAGTACTAAAAAAGCATTGATTAAAGAACTCACTAAGTTGGCATATCAGAAATTAATACGCTGGAAATCAATAGATAGAATGCAACAATTTACCCTGCAATCTTATTATGGTACATTACTCTCTGTCTACCAAAATAAAAAAAAAATGATAGCTCACTTTAACCAATTAAAAAAAGTTTTAAATAAACCGTTGCCCCCGCTACAAAATGGAATTGTTACAGCTAAATAAATTTGGCGACCTGCATAATGGGCAAACCATTATTTTCTGTAAAACGGAATTCCTTCGTAAGGAATTTAAAAAGATAAGCAAAATAAAAAATGAGGTGGTTTTAATATCCGGCAATAGCGATGAAAGTATTGATGCCGGCCTGGTTGCTGCAATGCCGGGTAATATACAGTTGTGGTACGGCCAAAACGCTGCCACCCGGCACCCTAAACTAAAATGCCTGCCTATCGGGCTTGAAAATACTTCACCCAATGCGCGAAGCGGGCATGGCATCGGCTGGCAGCATGCCGTTGAAAAAATTGCCCTGCTAAAAACCTTAACTAACCATCCGGCCAAACAAATACCTGTAAAGCTTTTATATGCCAATTTTAATGTAAATACGAATAGGGCCCATCGCTTGCCTGTAAAGCAATTATGTATAGCCACTCCTTTTATCAACTGGGACGAACCTTCGCTAACTTACCCTGAGTTTATCGATCATGTTTTGGATCATGAGGCGGTGCTTTGCCCGGCCGGAAATGGCCTGGATACGCACCGTTTATACGAGGTTTTGTATTGCGGCAGAGTGGCAGTAACCATAAAAACCGGAAATCATAGCATTTATGCTGATCTGTATGAAAAATTGCCGGTAGTGATTTTAAACACTTCAGCGGAATTAAAAGACGAAGCGTTCCTAAAGCAGGCTATCGCAAATGCTAAACAAAAACAGTTTGAAAACAGGCTGCTTGATTTTAATTACTGGAAACAACAGGTGGAAGATGCCGCCGCCAGGATTGTTAAAAAACCGCAAACTGTTATGGATAAGTTTATCAGGTATTTTTCTTGAGTGAAGTATAAATTAATCATATTGGTAATGTGTTCCAGTTCGCCTAAGTTCAAAAAGCTGGAAAAATCCATAAAAGAAACCTGGGCCAATTATTCGCATCCCGGTATCAGGGTCATATTTTATACCGATAATGCGAGGACTATATTCAAAAAAAAGGCCCCGGTTTTAAAAGGTGACAACCTTGTGTTACCCTGCCAGGACGGGTATTTACAGTGTACCGAAAAAACCCTGCAAGCTTTTGAATATATAGCTGCCAATTTCAATTTTGAATATATATTCAGAACAAATTTAGGCTCGTATGTTAACCTGGATAAGATGGCAGCCTTTTTAAACGACAAGCCGAAAACAAATTTTTATTCCGGCATAGTAGGCACCTATACAAATGATGGCAAAACAATCAGGTTTGCTTCAGGTTCGGGTTATTTCTTATCCAAGGACCTGGTCGACCTGGTTGTAGCCGAAAGGGAAAAGCTAGATCAGCAGGTCATTGACGATCTGGCTTTGGGCAAATTCATGGCAGGCCACCAAATACCCGTAAACGAGCAGGCTATCCGTCTAAGCCAAACAAACAACAGCGAGGAATACCAGGTGGGGTGCGATACGGTAAGCACGGTCGATCCAGCTTATATTTATCATGTAAGGCTCCGGTCGGATAATCGCGATACAGACATCAAACGCATGCATAATTTATTTAATTCTAAGTTTTAACATCTTTGGTAATTGATCGCGCTATAGTTTCTACTGATGATAATTCCTTGTATTACGAGTTTTGGCCGTATGTTGCTAAAGGGTGGAAAAATATAAACATCGAACCTACAGTAGCCGTAATTGGCGATGTGAACCTCAATTATGCCTATGGGTCTATAATTAAAGTACCTGTAATGGAGGGCATTCCATCAGGGTTTATCGCACAGGTTATACGTTTTATTATACCATGCCTGTACCCGCACGAGGTATCAGTTATCGGCGATATTGATATGATCCCTTTAAGAAAAGATTATTTTTCGAAAGAAATAGCCCAATATGATAACGATGCAGTTATCGTATTTTCTTCAGATGCTTACAAGGGCAATATGAGGTATCCTATGTGCTATATTGCTGCAAAAGGAAAATATTTCCAACAAATTATAGGCTTAAAAGGAACCGATCTGTTAACCGTTCAAGAATTTATTAAAGACCTATATGCGCTCAATTTAAATTGGGACACTGATGAATTGTTTTTTGCCCGTAAGCTTAACGAATCGGATTTATTAAAAAACACTATATTATTGGAGCGCGGATGGGGTTCCTTTGCAAAAAATCGCATCGACAGGGTAAACTGGAAATATTCTAAAATTGGTTTTTTTTTAAACAAATATATTGATGCGCATTGCATGAGGCCCTTGCATGACCATGGCGCTGAGTTAAAAGACGTAATTGATTATGTTGAACTGGGATCCGACGGTAAAAGATACAGGGCTTATTTACAAAAGAAACCGTTTAGAAAAATACGATATTACCTGCTTACATTACAGCAGAGCCTGGTTCCTGACGGCCTGTTTACGATCACCAAAAAGCTTGGCACAGATAGCTCTAAAACCCGGATTATTGCATTTTCGCTTTACGGAAGCGACCCTCGTTATGTCGCTAATTTGGATAAGGTGTTAGACTCTTATCAGGAATTTTTGCCTGATTGGAAACACCGCGTTTACGTAGCAGCCGATATTAGCCTGGCCACACTTAAACGCTTGACAGATAAAGGCTGCGAAGTATTTATTATGCAGCAAACCGGTATTGATGCCCGCTATAGCTGCTGGCGTTTTTTGGCTATTGAGGATAGCAACGCAGAAGCTGTCATCATCAGGGACCTTGACTCCGTGGCAACCGCACGCGAGAAACTGATGGTTGAACAATGGATAGATTCCGACAAAAAATTCCATATCATAAGGGACCATATGAACCATAATACCCGGATAATGGCCGGGATGTGGGGCGTAAAGCAAAACAATCTCGACATAAAAAAAGAACGCAGAAAATTCTTGCTAACCAATAACTATGGAACCGACCAGGTTTTCCTGGAAAGAATTATCTACCCCCTCATAAAGCACGATGTAATGATTCATGACAGCTTCCCGAGATTCCCCGATGAAGCGGCAATAGTTATCCCTTTAAGTGCCGGCGAAAGTCATATAGGTGAAATTGCCACCGATGAAATAAGCAGGCAACGAGACCATCAATACCAGGAATTGTTTAACACCAAATGTTTCACACTAAAATAAGCCCGTTTATCTAAATATGATAGCGTTGCCGTCATTAAGCCTGTATAAAGAAACCTTCTTAAAAAAAGGGGTGTCGTTGCCATTGCCCGTCGTTCCATATAAAAAAAACGGGTTACTGGCAGAATTACCCCAGCCACCTGCCAATAAAACCGGCTGGCCCTGGACAGAGGAAACCGCACCGGCAGTATTTGAGAATAACAAGACCTGGCCTAAAATCACCATCGTAACCCCGTCCTATAACCAGGCGGACTTTCTGGAAGAGACTATCAGATCAGTCCTGTTACAAAACTACCCCAACCTGGAATACATCATCATCGATGGTGGAAGTACTGATCGGTCTAACAGCATTATTGAAAAATATTCGCCCTGGCTAAGTTACCGGCAGAGCGGAAAAGACCTCGGGCAGGGCCATGCAATTAACCAGGGTTTTAGTATAGCTTCAGGTTCTTATTTCGCATGGATAAACAGCGACGACTATTATTTAAAAAATGTATTACGTGAAGTATCCGTTATATTCCTGGATAGGCATGTTGACTTCATTTACGGTTACTCCTATAACTACAACGTTGCAGAGCAGGCTTTTAAACTTATAAAAACCGATCTGTTTTTAGATTACTTTATACGCTTGCCTAATCTTATCCAGCCTTCGTGTTTTTGGAGTGCTGCTATTCACCAGCCGGTTTGGGAAGACCTGCAATGTTCAATGGACTACGAGCTTTGGCTGCGAATATTAAAAGGGCAAAGCAGGCAATTACTGCGAAAACCACTCTCGGTAGCCCATGTGCACAAGGATGCTAAAACATATAACCCCAAAATGCTATTGGCTTGGGAGCATGACCATAAACTGATTTGCAGCCCGGAAGCCCACGGGCCCGTAAATGACTGGAACAAACGCGCCTTTCTAAAAAAAATATATCACCGGTTAAATATATTACTTGAAAAGCTTAGCCTTACTTAAAAAGCCCAAAACGGCTTACCGGCTGTTAATCTTCAGGGTACAATTATTCCTTCTTAATAAAATCATTAAAAGCAATAATGCCTGGCTGCTATTTGATAAAGCAGGCATTGAGGGTTTCGGCACTAACCTGATCCGCTTATATTTCCCTATATATTATGATAAAATAACGGTAAGGGAATCGTTTTCTGACGAAGTTAAGCAGCGGTTTAGCGCTTTAATTGAAGAACACTGCAGCCGCCACGTTTATTTAAATGAAATTGCTGCAAACCTGCTTCCCGGCCTGTTAAAATTGCCGGTAACTGAAACGGATATAAAAAAACCTTACCTGGATAACTATTATTTTGGTTTATACGATGCTGCTTCGCTTGGGGCTGTTATGCAGTATTTTAAACCCGGAAAAATAATTGAGATTGGCTCAGGCCTATCAACCAGGTATATGCGTTTGTTTAAAGAACAGTTTTCGCTGCCAACAATTATCACATGCATTGACCCCTACCCTCGTGCTGAGATTGACGCTGTAGCCGATGAAGTAATAAGGCAGCCGCTCGAAAAAGCAATAGCGCATAATTTATCGGGCCTGCAAAGTGGCGACATCGCATTTTTAGATGGTTCGCATTACGTATACCAGGGTAATGATACGCTGACCTTTCTCTTTAAATTTATGCCCTCGCTCCCATCCGGCGTAATCATTCATATACATGATATTTATTTGCCATATGATTATGAACAGGTGGTAACCGCTCAATTATGGAATGAGCAATACTTGGTAGCAGCCATGTTATTAGCCGGTTTTAAAGGCTTTGAAATACTACACCCGGCGTTTTATTTATCGCAAACTAATCCACAAGTAATTTCAAACCTTGCAGCAATAAATGAGGAGTTAAAAAACCGGGATTTCAACCTGAGGAAAGATCATTCAAAAGGGTTTAGCTTTTGGATGAGGAAGTTATGATGCGCGATATAGCATGTTCATTATTAGTGCCCTGTTATAATGCGGCAGCATACGCAAATAAATTCATCACGCATTTATCAACCTTAAGTCTCCCTTTTACCGAAGTAATATTTTATGACGACGCCAGCACCGACAATACCGCCGAATTATTGTTAGCGCAAGGCTTCAGGGTTATAAAAGGCGAAACGAACAGGGGCCCCGGTTACGCGCGTAACCAGCTTGCAAAGGTTGCAGCTTGTCCTTATATTCATTTTCATGACATCGACGATGAATTTAATCCCCTTTTTTTAAACCTGGTAAACAAACAATTGTCCCAAACACCAGCGGATGTAGTTTTAGGCCAGGCCGATTGGTTGAACGCTGAAAACCGGGCCGTTATTATAAAGTGGCGATATGATATTGCTGAACTGGTTAAAGAACCGTTAGCTTATTTTATAGCTAATCCCCTGGGTATTATAAATACGGTTTATAAAAAGGAAGCATTTTTAAAAGTTAACGGCTTTAGTGAAGCCATTAAATGCTGGGAAGATGCCGACTTGCACGTACGGCTGGCTGCAGATGGAGCCGTTTTTACAGTAATTGATGAAATATTAGCTTATTCATTAAGGCATAACACCGGTATTAGTAATAACCAGAAATGGTGCTGGGGCTGCCGCCTTAAGTTTTTAAAGAGTTATTTGGCTGCTTTCGATAAAAGTTATGCTACGGTAATTGGCAAGGAGATGGAAAAAGCAGCTTATAACCTGTTTCAGCAGGGGGCGTTTTCCAAATCGGTAGAGGCATTTCGCAGCAGCCGCAATTGTGGTTTTGATGCACCCGCCATTAATAACTCATCTTTAACGTTGCTAAAAAAAACTTCACCCTTCCTGGCTTTTATAATAAAAGCCGTAATAATCCGTGTGCGGCCATAAATTATGCTATCGCCCATAAAAGATAATAAAAACGCTTTTGATTTATTAAGGCTGCTGCTGGCAAGCGGCGTAATTATAGCGCATGCCTATTTATTGGGCGGGTATACAGGTCACGACTTTTTAAATATCTTCAGTAAAGGCCAGGCTTGTTTAGCCGATTTATGCGTAATGGGCTTTTTTGTTTTGAGCGGATACCTCATAACTGCAAGCTACCAGCGCAGCGGTAATCTAGTTAGTTTCATTATTCATCGCATTTTAAGAATTTACCCGGGTTTTTGGGTTTGCCTGCTGGTAACTGGCTTTGGGTTTACCTGGCTTATTAGCATATTATCCAATACGCGCGCCTATACCTTTACCGGTCACAATAGCTCGTTCAGCTATTTTTATAATAATATTTTCACCCGTATAAACCAGTGGTCAGTTGGCGGGGTGTTATCAAAAAATGCTTATACCACCTCTATAAACGGTAGCTTATGGAGCCTTTATCCCGAGGTACAATGTTACCTGCTTACACTGGCATTAGGCTGGTTCGGATTATTCAATAAGCACAAAAGCATTGTTTTAGGCTTGTTTGCTTTGGTTCTTTTTGTATTTGTTAGTAAGGAATATTTTAATACCGATACCGGCCCTACTTTCTTATACCTTTCCAATGCACTTATGCTATACGCGGCCTATCTGGGCGGCACTACCCTATTTCTATTTAAAGATTATATTAACAACGACAAAAAATTATTAATCTCCGTAGGCCTGGCCACTTTATTACTGTTAAGATTCGGAGGTTTCCTGTTGCTATCACCCTTGCTCATCAGCTATTTGCTAATCTATTTCTTTCAGTCATTTACCGTTACTTTTAAGTACGATGTCTCATTCGGCGTATACATTTATGGCTTTCCTATTCAGCAAGCCTTATATTTATATTTTGGTAACCGACTACCGGTTTTGTTTTTTATATTAATTTCCTTATCCATAGCACTTGTAATTGGTTTTTTAAGCTTTATTTTAGTTGAACGGCATTTTATCCGTTTCCGGAAACCTGCTGACAACTATTTAAAAAACCACTGGCCGGCAATATTTAAAAATCACAGCGTTTGAAAACTTTCATCAAAGCCGTTCTCAACAAAATAAACCTTTTCTCATTATACAAAAAGGGTATAGTCATTGACCCAAGCTCAAAAATCGCGAATGATGTTTTCCTGCAGCCAGGTATTAAAAACGGCATTACGGGCAGTTTGATAATAGGCGCAAAATGCGAACTGAGCAAAGGTGCGGTAATAAAATGTTATGGAGGCGAGGTTAAATTAGCCCAAAATGTATTTATAGGCGAATATGTCACGCTATATGGCCATGGCGGTATTATCATAGGTGAGCATACGCTCATTGCCATGCATACCTGCATCATCAGCGCTAACCATACCATACCGGTTAAAAATACCCTCATCCGCTCGCAGCCTGATGTTTTGCGGCCGGTTAAAATTGGGCGTGACGTTTGGATTGGCGCAGGCGTAAAAATTTTAGGCGGCGTAACTATTGGCGATGGTTGTGTAGTTGGCGCGGGGGCTGTAGTTACTAAAGATTTACCTGCTTATTCCATAGCTTTTGGTGTACCCGCCAAAGTAACAGGCTACAGAAATGACTGATTTTATTTCGGTAATAATACCTACATATAATCCAAATTTAAACAGACTGCAGCAAACGCTGGATGCTTTAAAAAAGCAAACTATTGCACATGAATCATGGGAACTTATTATCGTCGATAACAATTCAGGCTCCGATTTTTCACGGGAGATTGATTATAGCTGGCACGCGTGTGTTAAACTAGTGTCAGAGCCGCGGCAAGGGCTAACTTATGCACGCTTAAAGGGTTTCGACACGGCAAAAGGCAATATTATTGTGCTATTTGATGATGACAATAAGCCCGGTGAAGAATACCTCGCGCAAACACTGCAAATATTTAAAACCTACCCGGAGTTGGGCGCGGCAGGTGGTAAATCGTTGCCGCAGTTTGAATCGCCTGCCCCTGAATGGCTAAATAATTTTTATGAAAATCTGGCGCTGCGCGACCCGGGGGAAAGTATCGTGATTGGTAAATGGGAGCACAAATATCCTGAATTTGCACCAGTAGGCGCAGGAATGGCTATCAGGAAAGCTGCTTTAAAAACCTATTTACATAAAACTGCATCGCAAACCCATATTATTCACGACAGGAAAGGTGACTCCCTAAGTTCGGGAGGCGATAATGATATGGTACTGGAAATCACAAAGTCCGGTTGGGATATTGGCTATTTCCCGTTGCTTATACTTCACCATATTATTCCAAAACAAAGGATGCAAGTAGCTTATCTAGCAAAGCTTGTGCATGACACCAATATATCGTGGATTAAAGTATTGCGTAGCCATGGCATTTGCCCATGGAAGGAAATACCTAAATGGACGGTGCCGCTCAGAAAAGCAAAGGCATGGCTGGTTTATGGTGCCTGGAAAAACGAGGTAAATTACGTTAAGTGGAAAGGAGCGTGTGGCGTGTTTGATAGTCTTGCCCAAATTGATTAAATGATAATACTTGAGCCCGTAGGCGGCCTGGCCAACCGGATGCGGGTTATTGCTTCCGGCATAGCAATGAGTAAAGCGCTGAATACCGGCCTGCAGGTAATATGGAACGAAAATTACGAGTTAAACTGTCCTTTTGATAAATTGTTTAAGCCAATATCCGAATTTAGTATTGTGCCAAAAGCCAAAAAGTACAGGCATGTTAAATCGAGTAATCAAATTGGGCTATTTAACAGGTTGCAGGCAAGGCTATATAACTTATTACTGAACATTGATTATTGCATCACGGGGCAGGATTTCCCTTCCCTTATCTGGCCAGGTAAGCTTGATATTTATGAAGAAGGAAAAAATCATAAAAATATTTACATACAAACCTGCCACGAGTTTGGCAACAATACAGCCGCATTCCGGGTTTTCAAACCTGTTGCGGAAATAGAAGAAAGCATAAGCGAAATCACTAAAAAATTCACTAAAAACGTTATAGGTATACACATTAGGCGTACGGATAATTTACCCGCAGTTACAAATAGCCCGGTAAGCTTATTTATAGTAGCTATAAAGGCCGAACTGGAAGCACAAAGTAATACTGTTTTTTTCCTTTGTTCCGACGACACAATGGCTAAAAACGAAATTATTGAATTGTTTGGCGAGAAAATAATCGCCGTAAAAAAAGAAGTGAGCCGTAACACGGTAAGCGGTATGCAGGATGCGGTGGTTGATATGTATTGTTTATCGAAAACCAACAAAATACTGGGGTCGTATTACAGTTCTTTTCCCGAAGTAGCGGCGCGCTTTCACAATATCGAATTGCAGGTTTTAAAAGTAAAATAAATGTCTGTTATTGGTAAACTGGTATATAAATTTTATTACGGGCCTAAAAATCGCAGGGCCATAATAAAAAAATGTGGTGGAAGGGCGAGTTACCAGTCAATGCTGCGGGCTGAGCAGGAAATGAAAGTTTACGCTTTAAATAAGCTGCAAATAAACAGCAGTTTCAATGCTAATGGCAAATTCAGGATTAGCTTCTTAACGGGCGAAAAATATATTCATCAAACCCTATTTTGTATAAGCAGCTTTTTTAAGTTTTTAACTCCGGATGAATCGGCAGATTTTGCAGTAGATATTTATGATGATGGCTCCTTAAGTAAGGACACACTTACTATCTTAGGCAGGCGTTTTCCAGAATTTGCAATTGTTTCGCTTAGCCATTCCCTGTTAATGGTCGGAAAAAAATTACCCATTGACGATTTCCCTTACTTAAATGGGAGTTTACAAACACACCCACTGTTTAAAAAGCTGATTTTTCCTAACCTTAAAACCGGGTTAACCATATTCTTTGATTCCGATATGCTGTTTTTTAAAAGGCCCGAAGCTTTTATTAACTGGTTATACACACAAAGCCAAATTAAAGGGGCTGCGTTTTGCCTGCCCGATATTAAACGCAGCTATGGTTATACAGATGATGAAATATTGAAGGTATGGCCGGTTCCCATAAAAAATAACATTAACACGGGCATGTACGCGTTAGATAACGAATTGATGGATTTTAAATTTATTGAACGCTTGGGCAATGATTTGGAAAGTGCGTATGGCAGTCAATATTACATAGAGCAGCTAATGACCGCTATAATCCTGGAAAAATCTCCGGCTTTAACAGTTGCACCAAAAGCCGATTATATAGTTATGCCTACGCAGGGCGAAGTAGAACAGCAAACAGGTGTATTGCACCATTATGTGGATACATCCAAAAAATATTACTTCGAAACCGCCTGGAAAAACTTTAAAAATGGGTAATGGCCGGTAAAACGGAACTACGTATAAACTTCAGTGGTTTTTGGCAGGGGTTTAACAAAACGAATAATTTCTTTTACCACCTGCTTTCCAAAAAGTATGAATTACTGATTAGCGATGAACCGGAACTTTTATTTTTTTCAGAAAGCAGCACCGATCATATTAAATATAGTTGCACCAAGGTGTTTTACACCGGAGAAAACATAAGGCCCGACTTTATGCTATGCGATTTTGCCTTTAGTTTTGACTACCCGCTTACCAAAAGAAATTATCGACTGCCATTGTACGCCCTGTATGATGATGTAAAAAAACTGGTTAACCGGCATGTTGATGCTAATATAGTATTAGCCGGTAAAAAAAAGTTTTGTTGTTTTATAGTGTCTAACGATAAATGCAAAATCAGGAACGATTTCTTTTTCAAGTTGTCGGAATATAAACAGGTAGATGCTGCAGGCAAGCTTTTTAATAATATTGGCGGCCCTATTGAAAACAAACTGGAATTTATAAAGGATTATAAATTTGTTATCGCTTTTGAAAATGACTCCTATCCCGGCTACACCACAGAGAAAATATTTGAGCCCTTGCAGCAAAATTGTATACCCATTTACTGGGGCGACCCGTTGGTGAGTAATGATTTTAACACGCGCAGTTTTATTAATTGCCACGAATACCCATCGTTTAATGATGCGATAAAACGAGTAATTGAGCTTGATAACAATGATGACTTATATATGCAATACCTGCACGAGCCGGCATTTACAGGCGATAAGCTTACCGAATTTGTAAAAGAAGAGAACATAGTAAAGCGTTTAGATGAAATTATAGCGTTTCAACGGGGGCATCATTTCAATATCCGTAAAACCATTCGCCTTGCTTACTTTTTTTTAAAAACTTATTTTTATAAACTCAATAAAAAAATACAGGCTAAAGCAACGATATTAAATGACAACAAAAAATATTCGCAATAATACCATGCCTGTTGCCTTAGTATCCATTATCATCCCGGTATACAATGCCGGAACGTACCTGCATACTGCTATCAATTCAGCATTGGAGCAAACCTGGGAGCATACTGAAATTATTTTGATAGATGACGGTTCAACGGATAGTTCATTGCAAATAATTAAATCATACGGCGATAAAGTAATCCTTTGCCAGCAACAAAATAAAGGCGCCAGCTCGGCGCGAAACCTGGGCCTGAAATTAGCAAAAGGCAACTTTATCCAGTTTTTGGATGCGGACGATATGTTGAGCCCGGATAAAATTGAAAACCAGGTAAATGCCTTAAAAGACACTATTGGGAAGGTTGCCGTATGCCATACGGTTTATTTTAATAACGAGGCAGCAAGATTAAATACACCTCCCTCAACTGAGGAAGAAAAATTTGTTTTTACAACTGATGACGTGGTCGATTTTATGATACGCCTGTGGGGCGGTTATAATTTTAAGGCCTGGATGGTACAAACCAACGCGTGGTTAATTCCCCGCGAATTAATCGATGAATTTGGTGGTTGGAATGAGTCATTAAGCCTGGATGACGATGGTGAGTTTTTTGCCCGGATGGTTTTAAACTCGAAGGGCATAGTTAAAACCGGCGGAATTAATTATTACCGGAAATATCCACCGGAAAAAAATAATTTATCGGCCCAAAAAACACAGGTAGCGTTGGAAAGCCATTTTAAATCAACCCTGTTAAAAAGGGAATATTTGTTTGGTAAAACGCAAAGCGAGGTTGCTAAAAAGGCTATCTATAACTTACTAAATGGCTTAAGCATTACCAGTTATTTAATTCAGCCGGGGCTTTATAAAAAAATAAACGCAGAACTGCTAAAATTGCCCCGCTATAAATACAAAGTAATAATAGGTGGCTACTTAATAAATTTAATAGCAAATTTGCTGGACTGGCGGCTGGCCAAAAGGCTGCAGCGCTTATATACAAATTAACCCAGTAACCCATATATGAAGCCCAACGCTAACCTGAATATTGACCGTTATACCTGGGCCCGGGAAACCATAAAAAAAATAGCCACTGCAACCAGTGGTGCAAAGCTGTTTGATATCGGTTCGCGGGATGAAATATTTCATAAATACTGCGCTGATTTACCCGTTACTTATTTCGGCTTTGATAGGCAACCGTTAACGGCAAACATCAGGCAATGGGATATTGAAAACCGGTTCCCTTATGAAGACGGGCAGGCAGATATCATTACTTTTTTAGAGGTTGTGGAACATTTAAACAATCCCTGGATAAGCATCAAAAACCTGGCCGACACTTTAAAACCCAAGGGCTACTTATTGTTAACCACGCCAAACCCGGCCTGGAGCAATGCAAGGATTAACCTGTTGATGAAAGGCCAGTTGAGCTGCTTTACAGATAATGATTTGGATGTCAACCACCATGTTTTTACCCCCTGGCCGCACATTATTAAAAAACTGCTTAGTGACAATGGCTTCAGTATTGCCAATTATGTAACCCTCGATGGTAAAACCAGGATTTTTGCCAAACCTTTGTCGCCCTTAAAATTTCCTGTACAAATAGGATTCAGGTTAACAAAAAAACTTATAGAATTATCAAATAACGGGGCTTGCGGGATGAGCTATGCCATATTGGCCCAAAAAGACTAATGAATAAATTAAACATCTTTTACCTGGAACCTGATCCAGACCGCTGGATAAAATATGACCGCTACATCAGGAAGCTAATAAGACGTGTGGTGCGTGGCAAGCACAAACCGGGTGGTATTATGATGTTTACCCTGCAGTTACTGCAAGGGTTAGATAAAATTAAATTACCGTACCGTTTTAATAATTATAAATACGCCAGGCAGCACCCGGATGAGTTGGTGTGTATAAATGGCAAGCCGCATGTATTATTCGATATAGAGTGGAAAAACCCGGTTTTATTTGGCCCGGGAATATATTCACATCCGCTTGAATGCCCCGATCTTTTTCAGAAGTACCCCAACGTTAAAAAAATCATCGTTTCCTGCGATTGGATGAAGCAGATGTTTGTGCCCTATTATGGCGAAAAAAATATTATTGTTTGGCCGGTAGGTATAGATACTGAAAAATGGAACGTACAATTAAAAGCCAAAGAACAACCCGTAGATTTTCTTATCTACGATAAAATAAGATGGGAGCGTGAATATTATGAGAATGAACTATTGTCGCCAATAATCAATACTTTAAAAAACCGGGATATTAGTTATGATGTGATTAAATACGGCAGCTATACACATAATGTATTAATTAATAAATTGTCAAAATGCAAAGCCGTGATATTTTTATGCGAGCACGAAACACAGGGCCTGGCTTACCAGCAGATATTGGCTACCAACACGCCTATATTGGCCTGGGATAGAGGCGGCTTTTGGCAAGACCCACAATATTACCCCGACAGGGTAAAATTCGGCCCCGTTAGTTCAGTGCCCTATTGGGATGGGCGCTGCGGTTTAAAATTTAGAAACGCTACAGAATTTACCGCGCAGCTGCCTGAATTTTTAAACAAACAGGAAAACGACGATTTTTCGCCGCGTAATTATATCCTCGAAAACCTGACAGTGGAGCGCGCCGCGACCATGTTTGCAGCCATAGCTAATTCAATTACCAGGGGTGAATAATTTTAAAAAGAAAATCTGTATATGCACTCAATCTCACTTGTGCCGTAACCCCAGGGTGCTAAAAGAAGCGTTAACACTTAGCGCAGCCGGCTACACGGTGATTATTTTAACAGCCGTTTATTCAGACAATCTGTTGCAACAGGATTTGGAACTCATCCGTAACACTACTATCCAGTATCGTTTTTACAGCGATCTCAGGCACATCAACCTTAAATCAATTACCGACCGGTTTACAAAGAAGTTTGCTTCACTTTTAGAGCGCACTTTTCATATCAATAATAAATCAGCTTTGGGGTATGGCGCTAATCGCCTGCGCAATACCAGTGCCGGCCTCCATGCTGATTTATATATTATGCACCAGGAACTGGCAACTTATATGGGCACGCGGTTAATTAAAAAAGGCTTCAGGGTAGCTTTTGATTTAGAAGACTGGTATTCGGAGGACCTGTTACCTGAAGCGCAAAGGAAAAGGCCTATCAACTTACTCAGGGAGTCGGAGTCTATTGCATTAAAAAAGGGTGTATTTTGCACAACCACGTCAGAAGCACTGGCGAAAAAATTAGCAGAATTTTATTCAGCTACGCCACCATGGGTTATTTATAACGTATTCAATTCATATAATTTTCCGGCTGAGAAGAAATTTGCATCTCCGCTAAAACTTTTCTGGTTTTCGCAAACCATTGGCCCGGGACGCGGGCTGGAAGAATTTATAAGCATGCTGCATTCAATTGATACCTGCCTGGAACTGCACCTTTTAGGCAATATTGAAAATGAGTATAAAACCCGCCTTCAATTGTCAATGCCCGGCCAACATAAATTATATCTCCATCCAATGGTGTCTGCGGATGAATTGCTGCATAAAATTGCCGGATTTGATATAGGGCTGGCATTGGAGTTAAGCTCTCCGCCCAGCCGTAACTATACTATTACCAACAAATTTTTCCAATACCTACAGGCCGGGCTGCCTGTAATTGCCAGTGAAACCGAGGGCCAGAATGAAGGGTTTGAACAATTTAAACCCGGTTTTAAACTCTCGCAGCAGCCGAATTTAAATCAAGTTACCGCGTTAAAAAACTGGCTGAATGATACTGCTGCACTTAAATTGGCACGTGAAAAAGCAATAGCCACAGCTGGCGTTTATAATTGGGAAAATGAATCCAACAAATTACTTGGGATATTAGAACAAGCTTTTTGAAACAACTGCTTATCATCTCGCCATATTTTCCGCCTTGTAACGCAGCAGATATGCAGCGTGTAAGGATGAGCCTCCCCTATTTTGCAGCACATGGCTGGGAGGCCGAAGTGGTAGCTGTTGATCCGGATTACACAGATATCGTTAAAGACGAATTGCTGACCGAAAGCTTGCCACCCGGTATTAAAATACACCGTGTTAAAGCCTTCGACAAAAAATGGACAGCAAAATTAGGATTGGGAAGCATTGCTTTACGTTCGTTATTTTATTACCGTAAAAAAGTAAATGCGCTTTTAAAGGCCAAACAATATGATCTGATTTATTTTTCAACAACACAATTCCCGGTTTGCGTTTTAGGCGCTTACTGGAAAAAACGCTTTAATATCCCCTACGTAATTGATATGCAGGATCCCTGGCACTCTGATTATTACCAGGGTAAACCCAGGGATTTGCAGCCGAAAAAATATTGGTTCTCGTACCATCTCAATAAATACCTGGAGCCTGTAGCCATAAAAAATTCCGACGGTTTGATTGCTGTTTCCGATAGGTATATTAACGATCTGAAAAAAAGATATCCGCGAATTTCAGCTATTCCTTCATCTACCATAACCTTTGGCGCTTTTGAACCCGACCTGCAAATAGCAGCCCGTAATGCCGGCCGCTTTAAGCCTATATTATACCCCGGCTTTAAAAATATAGTTTATATAGGCCGCGGCGGTAACGATATGCATAAAGCACTGATACCATTATTTGAAGCTTTAAAACTGGGCCTGGCCACTGAACAAGAAACCTTTCAACAAATTAAATTATATTTTATAGGCACTAGTTATGCGGCCATTGGTCGTGGTGAACCTACTGTACTTCCGCTTGCGGAAAAATATGGAATACTTGATAATGTTATTGAAGTAACCGACAGGATAAGTTATTACCATACTTTGTGCACGTTGCAACAGGCGGATGCTTTATTTATTCCTGGTTCCGACGATCCTAAATACACGGCATCAAAAATTTATACTTATATGTCTGTTCCCAAACCGTTGCTTACAATTTTCAATAAAGAAAGTTCGGCAATAGGCATTTTGAAGCAATACGGCATAACACGGGTATATAATTATGACGATGTATCGCCATCAGATCTGATGGCTTTTTTAATACAATTGGTTAAAGGTGATTTATTGCCTGATACCTACAATGCTGCTGTTCTTTCAAAATATTCAGCAGAAACAATGACTTTGAACCAGTGTAATTTATTTAACCGGGTGATTGTTAGCGACGCTCCATGAAAAAGTTAGCTATAGTTACCACCCATCCAATACAATATTATGCACCGGTATTTCAATTATTGCACCAAAATCAAAAAATAGAAATAAAAGTATTTTATACCTGGGGCGAAGCATCTGTTAAAAAACATGACCCGGGTTTTGATAGAACAATAGATTGGGACATTCCTGTTTTAGAGGGATATCCCTACCAATGGGTTAAAAACACAGCTAAAAAGCCAGGCTCCCATCATTTTAAAGGAATTATTAATCCGGAACTGATACCGCAGTTAAAATTATGGCAGCCAGACATTATACTGGTTTTTGGCTGGGCTTATCAAAGTCATTTAAAGGTATTACGCTATTTTAAAAATAAAATCCCGGTTTATTTCAGGGGCGACTCAACTTTGCTTGATGACAAACCTGGTATCAAACTATTTTTGAAATCGATTTTTTTAAAATGGGTTTACAAACACGTTGACCACGCCTTTTTCGTGGGCACCAACAATAAGGCCTACTTTAAAAAATACGGCTTAAAGGACACGGCCTTAAGTTTTGCCCCGCACGCCATTGATAATAAAAGGTTTAGCCTGAACAGGAAACAGGAGGCACAACGACTAAGGATAAGCCTCGGCATTAATGATGATGAAATTGTAGTACTTTTTGCCGGTAAACTGGAAGAAAAAAAATCCCCGCTATTATTATTAAGTGCTTTTTTAATGTTAAATGCGCCAAAAACGCATCTATTATTTGCCGGAAACGGCGAACTGGAAATTCAGCTCCGTAAAAAGGCCGCCGATCATCAAAACGTCCATTTTATAGATTTTCAAAATCAATCCTTCATGCCCGTGGTATATCAGGCTTGTGACCTATTTTGCCTACCCTCAAAAGGCCCGGGCGAAACCTGGGGGTTATCCGTAAATGAAGCTATGGCCTGCAGAAAACCCATTTTAGTGGCAGATAAATGTGGTTGTGCAATTGATCTTGTAAAGCCTGATAATGGCATAATTTTTCAGAGCGGTAACTCGGATGAATTAGTGGCGGCCTTAAAAAAACTGGTTGATGATACCGAATTACTGTATAATTACGGGCGGGAATCAGAAAAACGGATTGCTACGTGGAACTTTGATCAAATTGCTGAGGCGATTGAAGCAAAGCTTTTACCTGAAAAATTGTGTAACTAGTTATTTCTTGAAAAGCAATCTGCAAAATGGACAATAAAATAAAGTTTGAAAAACTATTGACCCTCTTTTTACCATGGGTCTTAGCTTGCTTATTTTATAGTGATCCTGTTACTTCCTACATTATAGCCTGGCTCGGCTCATTTTATATTTTTTATCTTACTTTATCGGGGAGAATAAAGCCTTTACCTAATGACAGGCCAATCGCGGCGCAGCTCATGCGTCCGATAATTTTGGTCCAGATAATTTTTGCAGGTTATATGTGCTGCACCTCTATTTTTTATCTGCTTAATACTTTTGGGTATGACAATTTCAGCGCACCGCCTATTGGCTACCTGGTTGATAGCGACAAATTAAAATTGATCGCACAATGCCAGCGCTATTACTGTCTTGGACATGCCGCATTTGTTTCCGGGATTCTTTCCTATATGCACTATCCTAAAAAACAAAAATTCAAAATAGAAACACATAGTATTGCCAACCTGCTCCTTTATGCGGCGCTGATTTCTTTTCCCTTGTCGATACTTTTCCTGAAAGTTCCGGGACTATCACAATTCTCCAACCAATTCAGTTCTTTAAGTTTTGTGGCAGGTACTTTGGCGCTAGCTTTTGCTATACCCTTAAAAAAAGTCGCCAATACAATTATATGCCTTATTTTATACGCTTCTAATTTCTACACTGCTTTAACTTCTGGTTTTAAAGAACCCATTATCTTAAGTGTGATGATATTGGGTATTTTTTTATATCCTACCTACAAAAAAATCGTTCTGGTCACGTTCATACCCGGCCTTTTAATATTATTTATATTGCTGCCTACCTATGCAGACACTTTTAGGCAAAATGCATGGATGGGCGATTCTTCTGCGGATGAAGCTAGCAGCCTGGCACTTGATGCTGCGTTAAATAAAAACTCGAATGAAGATGACACTAACTGGAATTTCCTGGTTTTCCGGATAAGCGAGATAGACATGTTTACTACCTTTGTACAATCTACGCCTGATAAAATAGGTTATTACGGCTTCGACTTGTTAGGACACTCATTCATCGCAATTATCCCACGCATATTTTGGCCATCAAAACCAAGCACAGAAGACTTAGTTATGGCGCGTGTTTATGATGCCGGGGTAATCAACCGCAATTCGACGGTGTCGGCAAAGCCTGCATTTATCGTTGACGCTTATTTATCGGGCGGAATGTTTGGCATCTTTGTATCGTTATTTATATATGGTGCACTGGCACAATTCATATCCCAAAAAGCTGAATTTTTATTCGGCGGCTATACGCTTGGCACCGCTCTTATATTCTCGGGCTTATTTCAAATCTTCTGGCGTGGACTGAGTTTTGAATTTATTATAAATAATGTCTTTTGGAGCTATATCAGCATGCTGGTCATCGCTAAAATACTCAGAAGCAAAAATATCTTGATACCAATTTGAAAATACTCCAGGTTAATGCCTCTTATAAGCCTGCGTACATTTATGGTGGCCCAACCATGTCTGTTTCCATGCTTTGCGAGCAGCTGGCCAAAGCAGGCCACCAAATTATGGTGTTTACCACTACCGCAAATGGAGCGGCTGAGTTGCCTGTACTAACAAATAAGCCTGTAAATGTAGGTGGCGTTTCGGTTAGGTATTTTAAACGCATCACTAAAGATCACAGCCATTTTTCGCCGCAGCTGTTAAAAGCGCTGTGGAAAGACGTTATAAACCATGATGTTGTACACATACATGCCTGGTGGAATTTAGTGTCTGTGCTATCGTGCGCTATTGCTTTAGCGCGTAAAGTGCCGGTAGTATTATCGCCACGCGGTACTTTAAGCGCTTATTCGCTCAGCAATAAAAGCGTCGGCAAAAAAGAAATAATGCAAAGTTTTGGCGGGAGAAAACTATTACAAAAATGCTACATCCACGTAACATCAGGGGCGGAAGAGAAAGCAATTGAAGAGATTTTAAAACCCAAAAGCGTTACCTGTATACCTAATTTTATAAAACTCGCTGCCGAAATACCAATTGCAAAAAGAGAAACGCAGTCATACCTAAAATTGTTGTTTTTTTCGCGGATAGAGGAAAAGAAAGGATTGGATATCCTTCTTAAAGCTTTGCCATTGCTTACCGTGCCTTATCATTTAACTATAGCCGGCCATGGAGACAAAACTTATATAGAAAGCCTAAAGCAATTGGTTGATGGTACCACCACTAATAAAATCTCGTGGATTGGTTTCCAGGATGAAAATAAGTTTGATATTTTTTACCAGCATGATTTAATGATTTTGCCCTCGCATAACGAAAATTTTGGGAACGTTGTTATCGAAAGCCTTAGCGTTGGTACAGCAGTATTGATAAGTGAAGGCGTGGGTTTGGCAGACTATATACATGAAAATAATTTAGGATGGGTATGCCGCGCAGATATTAATGAAATTAGTAATTTTATTAATAGAATACCCGAAAAACTTACCGAACTTGAAAGCATACGGCAGTTTGCGCCCGGTAAAATACTGCACGATTTTAATGAGAATAACCTGGTAAAAGAATATATTGATATGTACACTAAAATTATTAATGT
>Ga0302303_10000815_pt1 | contig 22807 bp, 22 predicted proteins | sample III_Palsa_E2_1_FD_194542 | JGI IMG/M metagenome (GOLD analysis project Ga0302303, IMG submission 194542) | Peat permafrost microbial communities from Stordalen Mire near Abisko, Sweden - III_Palsa_E2_1 | ecosystem: Environmental > Terrestrial > Soil > Palsa > Peat permafrost | place: Sweden...
ATTACCCGGCGAAAAGATCGTGATCAAGGCGGGCCCGCTTAAAGGCATAACCGGCGAGATCATTTCCTATCGTTCGCAAAAACAATTGGTACTAAGGCTGGAGAGCCTTGGCTGCTCCATTATAGTGCATGTTGCGGCATCGCTGATCGATCGTTTTTAAATGCTATTGTAATTTTATAATACTAAAACGGCATTTTTAGTTAAATTAATGCCATAATTCAAATCAAAAACAGCGGCCTTTCAAAGGGTGCTGATAAACAATAAGTTACAAAAACACACTGTAACTTACGCGGCGAAGCTATGAATATACCCCATCTATGTGCAGGATCTGCGGAATAATATCTCAACGGTTACAGCCGGAACAGATTTATGAAAAGGTGAAGATAATGTGTACTACCCTGCGGCATGGCGGCCCTGATGATGAAGGCGTGTTTATCAATGATGAACACAATTTGGCATTTGGCCATCGCCGGCTTTCAATTATTGATTTAAGCCAGAATGGCCATCAGCCAATGGCCGATGTTAATCAAAACGCCTGGATCACTTTTAATGGCGAAATATATAATTACCAGGCTTTAAAACAGGAATTATTAAAAGCAGGCGCCAAATTTCACTCCAACACCGATACCGAAGTAATTATACAGGCTTACCTGCATTGGGGCACAGCGGCCTTTGCAAAGTTCCGCGGCATGTTTGCCTTTGCTTTGTACGATAAAGTAAAAGCCCTCACTTACCTGGTACGCGACACGGCTGGCATAAAACCCCTATACTACTATATTGAAAATGACCAGCTAAGTTTTGCCTCAGAAGTAAAGGCATTACAAACTGCAGGCATAGCCACCCAGGCTGATAAAAACTGGCAGGTAAGATTCCTGGCCTTCGGGCATATTCCGGAGCCATACACTACTTTTAAAAACCTATTCAGCCTGCCTAAAGGGCATTTTTTATGCTGGGATAGCAAAAACAATTATACTATCCAGGCTTATGGCGAGCCTGTTAATAAAAATTATATCACCGATAAAAACGAGGCTATAACACGAATACAGGATTCGTTGAAGGCAGCCATCAATCGCCAACTGATTGCCGATGCGCCAATTGGCGTTTTTTTAAGTGGGGGGATAGATTCAAGCCTCATAACATTATTAGCCAATGAACAAAAGAAAGCAGGTCTTAAAACAATCTCCATTTTCTTCGACGAAAAAGCTTATGATGAAAGCGCTTATCAGAAAATCATTTTTGATAAAATTCAGGGCGAAAAGTTTACACATTTAGTAAAGCAACAGGATTTTGAGATAGCCTTTCCGGAGATTATCCGATCAATGGATATGCCTACTACCGATGGGATCAATACCTGGTTCATTAGCAAATACGCGCAACAAGATGGGTTAAAAGCAGTGCTATCGGGCCTTGGCGCCGATGAACTTTATGGTGGTTATCCGTCATTCAACAGGATAAAGTATTTAAGATATTTAAAAAAACTACCTGCTGCTTTATTTTCCCTCGCCACATCTTTAGCACCAGACCAGTATAAAAAAATTGAATTTTTAGCTCATGATCATCCCCTGGCTGATTATCTGCTACTTCGCGCTCTGTTCGCCCCTGCCGATATTGCCCAAATATTGAACATGGAAGTTAAAGAAGTTAATGATATTTTATTTAGCCAAAACATTACACCGCTAAACACGGACAGCTATGATAAAGAATATGCTGCCTGGCTTGAAAGCAACCTGTATATGCAAAACCAGTTGCTGCGCGATACTGATGTTATGAGCATGAGCCATGGTTTAGAAGTAAGGGTGCCATTTTTGGATGAGGATTTCGAAACCTTAACCAATAACCTATCACCAGAGCTCCGGTTTAGCAATAACCCGGCAAAAAAACTATTAATAGATAGCTTTGCCAATGTATTGCCCCCAGCCATTTGGAGCCGCCCTAAAATGGGCTTCACATTCCCCTTGCAACAGTGGATGCAAAAAAACCGAACGATAAGTAATTTCAATTTATACAAAGGTAAAACTGCACAGGGGGTGATTAAGAACTTTAACAACAATAAAGTGCATTGGTCAAAAAGCTTTGCATTATACCAGTTACAAGCGCATGAGTAAAAAAATACTGCTTTTTACCCTGCAAACATTCAGCACAACCGGCGGCATACAAAAAATGACACGTACGCTTGGTCATTCATTAAATCAATTAGCCAATAAAAATAACTGGAACTTTAAAATGCTATCAGCATACGATGCTGATGCTGATTTGATGCCACAGTATTTACCGGCAGAAAGTTTTAAAGGCTTTAATACCCACCGATGGTCTTTTGTTATGCGGGCCATAAAAGAGAGTGCCACATCAGATATTGTAATTTTAAGCCACATAAATTTATCGTTGATTGGCTTAATAGTAAAAATTATTAAGCCAAATTGTAAAGTATGGCTTATTGCACATGGCATAGAGGTTTGGCGGCCATTATCCGTATGGAAAAAAGCATTGTTAAAACGTTGCGATAAAATAATATGTGTAAGTAACTTTACCAAACAACAAATGGTGTACTGGCATAAAGTTAGCGCATCCGATTGTACCGTTTTGAATAACGCGGTTGATCCGTTTATGGCTTTGCCAAATACTTTTGCAAAGCCAAAAAATTTATTAAATAAGTACCATCTAAACGAAAATAGCCCGGTAATATTTACATTAACACGTTTGGCAGCAACGGAGCAATATAAAGGTCATGAGCAGGTTATAAGCGTTATCAGCAAATTAAAGGCAAAATTTCCCTGCATAAAATACATACTTTCGGGCCAATATGATGCTGAAGAGGAGATCCGGATTAAAGAACTGATAGCTGTAAACGACGTACAGGAACAGGTAATATTAACCGGTTTTATTGATGAAAAGGAACTATCTGATCATTTTTTACTAGCTGATCTGTTTGTTTTGCCCAGCAAAAAAGAGGGGTTCGGCATCGTATTTATTGAAGCTTTAGCTTGCGGGCTACCGGTGATATGCGGCAACGCCGATGGCAGTACGGATGCCATACGCAATGGCGAATTAGGTGAAGCAATAGACGTTGAAGACCCGGTACTATTAGAACAAACCATCGCTAAAAATTTAATCATACCACTAACCATTGAAAAACGGCAGCAGCTGCAAAAACAATGCTTATTCTATTTTAATGAACAGGATTATATGAATAACCTGGAGCAACTGATTATTGCATAACATAAAACTAACACCATCATTTAAATTTAATAATGGATCAACCTGTTAAAGAATACTGGGATATTGAAATTAGGCCAAGCAACAACCTGTTTGATCTAAAACTGAAAGACACCTGGCATTACCGGGATCTGCTTGTACTACTTGTAAAGCGCGACTTTGTATCTTTTTATAAGCAAACTATACTAGGGCCTATTTGGTTTTTTGTACAGCCTATAATTACCATTGTAATGTATACCGTTGTATTTGGCAACCTGGCCGGCATCCCCACCGATACCATACCTCACCCGCTTTTTTATTTGGCAGGCACTATTATCTGGAGCTATTTTTCGGAATGCCTCACAAAAACATCCACTGTTTTCAAGGATAACGCGGGCATGCTGGGCAAGGTTTATTTTCCCCGCCTGATAATGCCTTTAAGTATAGTGCTGTCAAGCCTTGTAAAATTCGCTGTTCAGTTTTTATTGTTCATCGTGTTATTTGTTTTCTTTTTTACAAAAGGAGCTTCAATTGCCCCTAATGCTTGTGCCTTACTATTTCCCTTGCTGCTGCTCATAATTGCTGCACAGGGTTTGGGCTGGGGCATGATGATATCAGCGGTTACTACCAAATACCGCGACATTGCATTTATAGTAAGTTTTATTGTGCCGTTATTAATGTATGCAACAACGGTAATTTATCCTTTATCGGAGGTTCAGATAAAGTTTCCGCATTATTATTGGCTTATTCAGTACAACCCGGTTACCGTCGTAATTGAGACATTCAGGTACGGCTTTTTCGGCAAAGGCACTTTTAGCTGGGCTATGCTTGGTTATTGTTTTATAAACACCATCATCATTCTTTTAACCGGAACAATTGTTTTTAACCGTGTTGAAAAAAACTTTATTGATACCGTATAATGGCTAAAGTTATTAAAGTAGAAAATCTTTCAAAAGCGTATCAGCTGGGCGATTTTGGTACCGGTACCATATCGCGCGATATTGAACGCTACTGGGCCCGCATAAGAGGCAAGGAAGATCCGTTTTTACGCATAGGTGAAGTAAACGACCGCACAACAAAAGGCGAAGGCGATGTAGTATGGAGTTTAAAGGATCTGAATTTTGATATTGAGCAAGGAGACGCCGTAGGAATTATAGGCCGTAACGGTGCCGGTAAAAGCACCCTGCTAAAAATATTAAGTCGGGTAACATCGCCGACAACAGGCTCGGTAAAGGTAAAGGGCCGGGTGGCCAGTTTGCTTGAAGTAGGCACAGGTTTTCACCCTGAACTTAGCGGCAGGGAAAATATATACCTTAACGGAGCCATCCTCGGCATGCGCAAAGCCGAGATCAAAAGAAAATTTGATGAAATAGTAGATTTTTCAGGGGTCGAGCGCTATATAGACACACCTGTAAAGCGATATTCATCAGGTATGTATGTACGGCTTGCCTTTGCAGTAGCCGCCCATCTGGAATCAGAAATATTAATAGTTGACGAAGTTTTGGCCGTTGGAGACGCAGAGTTTCAAAGAAAATGTTTGGGCAAAATGGGGGAGGTTAGCAAAGGGGAGGGTAGAACTGTTTTGTTTGTGAGCCATAATATGGAATCAATATCCAGGCTATGCAATTCCGTTATTTATTTAAAAAAAGGAAATATAGAAACCATTGGTAATACCACATCTATAATTAACCGGTATTTAAATGAAGAAAAAAAAATATCGGCGTATAAAGAATGGCAGCTAAGTGATGCTCCTGGCAACGAGCATATAAAACTTAAAAGTGTAAAAGTATTAAATGATACCTATGAGTACGACGCTTTTAAAATCGATATCACCCAAAAAATAGGGATTGAAATTTCTTTTACTGTTTTGAAAGCCTCTGATAATTATGTTTGCGGCCTTAACCTGTTTAACAGTAAGGATGTTCTTATTCTTAGCTCACACGATGTATTCAATTACCAGAATTCTTACCAGCCCGGAACATACAAGGCAGTAGCCTGGATACCGGGAGATCTTCTATTGGAAGGAGCCTATTTTATCAGCATCGCCTTAATGTCTTATAACCCATTTGTTATCATCACACATCAAATGGATGCGGTATCTTTTGTAATAACAGATATCAGCAATAGCTTTTTCACCATCGGAAATCATGGCGATACCTATCCGGGTGTTGTTCATCCTAAATTAAATTGGTCTGCAATTAAAAACATCAATTTATGAGTGCTCTTATACCCACCCCCGAAAGATTAGACACCACTCAAAACGATCAGATAATGATCGAGCATCTTCACAGGTATGCCTTAGCTGCTAACTATGTAAAGGATAAGATTATACTTGATATTGCAAGCGGCGAAGGTTATGGAACTAATCTGTTGTCTGCCACTGCTAAATTTGCTTATGGTGTTGATATCTCATCTGAAGCTATCGCCCACGCTCAAAATAAATATAAACAGCAAAATATAGCTTATAAACAAGGATCAGCTACACAAATCCCTCTTGATGATAGTTGCGTTGATGTAATTATAAGTTTTGAAACCATTGAACATCATGATCAGCATGATGAAATGCTGATGGAATGCAAAAGAGTTTTAAAGCCAGGGGGATTAATGATCATATCATCACCCGAAAAAAAATATTATTCTGATATATCCAATTATAAAAACCCTTATCATGTTAAAGAATTGTATCAACATGAATTTAAAGAGTTATTAGCAAAACATTTCGGCAATGCCCAATTCTTAAATCAAAAATACCTGAGCGCCTCAGTTATTTTAACAGAAGGTGGCAATAGTGCGGTAAAGGAATATGGCGGATCCTACGATAAGTTGCTAAAAAAGGTGGATTTTACACCGATATATATTATAGCCCTGGTATCGGACGGGGATATTCCAAAAATTGAGAGCAGCATTTTTATACACCAGCAAACCGATAATAAAATTGCAGATGCAATAGCTCAAAAATACACCAGCAGCACAACTTGGAAATTAGGAAAGTTAATATTATCACCATTGGTATTTATTAGAGAATTATTAAAGTTATGAACGATAAGGATGCGCTGGTGGTAATAACCATTCCCATTTATAAAGAAACTTTAACAGCTACCGAAAAAGCCTCATTCAAACAGATATTTGCCACATTATTAAAGCATCACATTTGTCTTTTTACTTTTAGGGAACTGGACTTATCTGAATATAAGAAAGTGGCTGAAGGATGTAAGTATGAAGTTATCTATTTTGAAAAAAAGTATTTTAGCAACATAGCAGGATACAACAAACTGTTGTGTAATACATTATTTTACAAAACGTTTTCAATGTTCAAATACTTACTAATATATCAGCTCGACGCCTGGGTATTCAGTGATGATTTAACAGCATGGTGCAGTTTGGATTATGATTATGTTGGCGCTCCCTGGTTTTCGTCAGATAAGCCTGCGAGCGGTCTTCCACACTTTTTAGGAATAGGCAATGGCGGATTTTCGTTGCGAAAAATTAAAAGTCATCTAAAAATATTAAATAGATTTTCATACATCATTTCTCCGACTTATCTGCTTAACAGGTTTATAAGCGAGATCAATTTTACTACCTTTAAAAAACTGCTGTATGGCGTATCATTTGATAATAATACGCACCATTTGCTTGGTAAAAATAATTTATATGAAGATGTATTCTGGGGCCAGGTAATTAAAAAACACAAATGGTTTAAAGCGCCGGATATGCTTACCGCTTCCCGGTTTTCAATGGAATCGAACGCGGAAAAGCTATACCAAATAAATGGCAGGCTTCCTTTTGGCTGCCACGCCTGGGGAACTTATGATCCGGATTTTTGGTCTACTCACATCATATTAAATAGCGAATCGTAAATAGCTTGAATCCAATAGCTTGTAAAGATCATGAACAGATTTACTAAGAAAATAATCCGTTATGTATATAACCTTTTGCCTGTTAGCTTTCAACATAGCCTATTGTTGAAAAAAAGAGGATTAGTTAATCATTTAAGTTATACAGATATACTTAATCATTTTAAACAATTCTCCTTTATACAAGTTGGCGCCAATGATGGCGTAAGTTTTGATACTTTGTTTGACTATGTAAGTAATAAACGCTTTGTCAAAGCAGGAATTGTGGTTGAACCCATAAAAGAGTATTTTATTGAATTAGAAAAAAATTATTCCAGTTCTCCAAATATCACATGCGTTAATTTTGCTTTGCATCCCGATTTATCAGAGATATATCTTCATAAAGTTGATCAAACCAAAATGAATGATCTGCCAGAATGGGTAAAAGGAATAGCATCGATATTTGAAGGCCATCACACTAAATTAGGAATACCTAATGATTGTATGGTTAAAGAGGAGGTGCCTTGTATTTCTTTACAAAAACTGATGGATAAATTCTCACCTGGTAACTCACATTTCAATCTTTTGCAAATAGACACTGAAGGTTTTGATGCTGAAATAATCAAAATGATTGATTTTAAAACTATGCAGTTTGATATTATAAAATTTGAGAGAGTTAACTTAAAAGAGCCGGATTACACAGATGTTGTTAAAATATTGAAAACAAATAATTATTACCTGATCGAAGAAGCGGAAGATACTTTGGCTATTAAAAATAGTGTAAGGCTAACTATTAAATGATTCCAAAAATCCTTGCATTGATCGTTTTATTGAATTTTATGACCAAACGGAATTTAACACGTCTTCACTACCCATAATATCATACACCTTAACAGCTATACTAGCTGAAGTAAAAAATGAGCTATTTAAAGACAATGATAAAATTTTTGAATCAATTTATTTTTACCCGCTTCCATATGAAAAAAGAAACGATAATTATAAGAATTATATAGGCGATGAGACTTATGCAGTGCATTTGTGGAATCACAGCTGGCAGTCGGTAATTGATTGCATTAATAATGGAAAATATAGAAAAGCCTTTAATAAAATGCTGAAAGATTTAAAGTATAATAAGTCGTTAAGATTTAATAGAGATTATTACAATAATATAATCTGGCATTTTAAAGAATCGTTAAAAGATTCTATTCGGTTATTAGTTAAATGAATGCGTCTGGCATTTCAGTAATCGTTTGTTGCTACAACAGCGCGGCACGCTTACCCGAAACCATCCGTCATTTAGCATTGCAGCAGGTTCCGGCGGAGATACCCTGGGAAGTTATAATCATAAATAATTCTTCAACAGACGACACCCCGGCTATAGCAAAAATTGAGTGGGATAAATATCAATTGCCCCAGGTTGGTTTTAAGATTGTTGACGAAGAAAAACCGGGCCTGAGCAATGCGAGGGAAAAGGGAATAAATACTTCTGTGTTTAATTATATTGTTTTTTGTGATGATGATAATCTGCTTAATAAAAATTATTTGAATATCGCCTTTAACATCCTCGCAAAAAATGATAACATAGCAGCCGTTGGCGGGCAAAGCACGGCAATCTCCGATGTAACTATCCCTGCCTGGTTCGAATCGTCGAAAAATAATTATGCTGTTGGGCAACAGGCTAAAAATTCCGGTGATGTTACCTGCCGCAAATATTTGTGGGGCAGCGGCATTACTATACGAAAAGAACGCTATATCAAAGCGTTTTTAAATTTCCCCTCCATTTTGACCGGAAGAAAAGGCGATGAACTAAGCTCTGGCGAAGATTCAGAAATGTGTATGCGTTTCATACTCATGGGTTATCAGCTCTACTATTCGGATGAACTTATATTTAAACATTATATAGCTGCAGAACGCTTAACGGATAGCTACAACAAGAAATTAGTAGAGGGATTTATTACAGCTTACCACAAACTAAACATTTATTCCAGGCTGATTGATATTATAAACATGGGCACTAATGAAAAATATGGCATGCTATTAAAGTCGGCTTTAAGGGTACTTATCGGTAACACAATTCCGCTAAACAGGTGGAATATGGAGAATGAGAAATTAAACGTTTACCTGCTATCGGGCTATAAACCGGCAGCAGTGGGTAAGGATATTGTTAGTATCCGGAATTTAACCAAAAATAAAAGCTAAGCAAATATTTTGGCAAGCGCAGTTGGTCATTCAACTTTTTCTATCGTTATCCCCACCTATAACTCGGCTAAAACCCTGGTTCGATGTTTAGATAGCATCGTTGGCCAGGATTATACCAATTTTGAGATCTGCTTTGTCGATGGTGTTTCTACCGATGACACATTGAGTATAATAGCGGCTTACCAACTCACACATCCCTGCATAAAATTTATATCCGAACCGGATAAGGGTATATACGATGCCATGAATAAAGGCATTAACATGGCTACCGGCCAATGGCTGTATTTTTTAGGTAGCGATGATACTTTGTATAGTAACAAAGTATTATCCGCGATTGCCGCGAAGATCAGTACCAGTGTTAATGCAAAGGTAATTTATGGAAGCGTTATTATGCGTGGCCAAAATCAATGGAACCTGGATAATGTAGTATATGATGGTGAATATACCATTGAAAAGTTCATCGACCGTAATATATGCCATCAGGCTATGTTTTATAACCGCTCCTTTTTAAAAACAATTGGCGGCTTTAATTTAAAATACGTTACAGATGCCGATTTCGATTTGAACCTAAGATGCTATGCCCGCGCAAAATTTGATTTTATCGATCTGATCATAGCAAATTTTTTTGTTGGTGGTGCCAGCACAACTATCGAGGATCACCAATTTCATAAAGACAGGGGTGCCTTGCTAATGAAATATTTTGGCGGAAGGATATTTACCATATCCTTTATAAATGCCCGCTTATACATACAGCAGGCCGCACTTACTGCTAATTCACCCCTTAACATTTTCGGACGGTTTTACTGTTTATCGGCCTATATAAAATTGAAGTTACAAGCAATGCTCACAAGGTCATAACCTGTTTCAATCCGCTTTGTTCAACACGCCCATTTTATTTTTGATATTTAACCGGCCCGGGCAAACCGCCGTTACTTTTGATAACATACGCCGGCAGCAGCCAAAATATTTATATATAGGTGCCGATGGCCCAAGGGCAAGCAAGCCCACCGATGCCGGATTGTGCCGCCAATGCAAGGATATTGTTTCCGTAATCGACTGGGATTGTGAGGTGAAAACATTATTCAGAGATGAAAACTTAGGATGCGGCGCCGCACCTGCTTCGGCTATCAGCTGGTTTTTTGACAATGTGAACGAGGGTATCATACTGGAAGATGACTGCGTACCCAACGATAGTTTTTTTGGCTATTGCGAAACCTTATTAGAAACATACCGGGATACCCCAATCGTAAAATTAATTTGCGGCACAAGCTATCAGCCCGAACCATTAAATGCTGATACCTATTACTTTTCGCAATATCCGCATGTATGGGGATGGGCAACCTGGAAAAGAACCTGGGATCAATACAATTTCAGGCTTGACGGAGAAACGGAAGCAACAAGAGCAACGGTTATAAAAAAAACCTTTTCCAACAACCGCGAACGCGGCCTCTGGCGGCATAATATGCAGCTGATAGTTAACGGGCTTGATGCCTGGGATTATCAGCTCATGTACTGGATGTGGAAAAACGACGGCTTATGCGTTGTACCCTGGAAGAATATGATAGCGAATATTGGCTTTGGTACGCACGGCACCCATACCTTAGATGCAGAGTCTACCCAATCGCGTATGGCACAATATGAAATATCCCTGATAAATCATCCTAATAATATTCACAGAAATAAAAAGGCAGACAGGTTTGAAAGATATACCATACTGATAAGTCCCGCTTATAAACATTACCTGGGCAGGTTCAGGGCCGGTATTAAAAAGATAAAGAGAATGTTTGTTAAAGATGCCCGGTAAACCCGTTGTTATAATTATACCTGTTTATAAACAGCTGTTAAATGATAATGAACTTCTTTCCTTAAAACAATGTATCAGGATATTAAAAAACTATCCTATTATATTTATAGGGCCACCTAACTTGAATACCAGCAATTATGAGCAGGAATGTAAAGATAAGGTACCATTCAAATTCATGAAATTTGATGATGCTTGCTTTAGCGGCATAAATGGCTATAATAAACTAATGCTTTCAGCAAGTTTCTATAAAACGTTTCTGGAATATAAGTATATGCTGATTTACCAGTTAGATGCCTACGTTTTTAAAGATGAGCTCGGCTACTGGTGTAAACAAAATTACGATTACATAGGCGCGCCGAATATTCCGCATGCAAACCGGGAAGATGAGATACAATTTCTTAAAAGATATGAGAAATTTATTGCTTTTGCGAACCGCCTGTTAAAAACAGATCATCAAATAAGTAATGTTGGTAACGGTGGGTTCTCGTTGCGTAAAATAAACACATGCTATTGGCTGCTTAAAATATTGAACAAAAAAGCAAAAAACTGGGGAAACAATAACGAGGATGGCTTTTTTAAATACTGGGGAAATTTATTATACCCTCTTTTCAAGTTGCCGACGGATGAAACTGCTTTGCATTTTTCTATCGAGGTATCGCCACGGGAGTCCTATGCCAAAATAGGCCATGTGCTGCCATTCGGCTGCCATGCGTTTGAAAGATATGAACCCGAATTTTGGGAACAATACATCCGCAATTGAATATTAAACTACCGGATCTTCGTGATTACAGGTCGGCCTTTAAGCTAAAGGGAGTTGCATATCCATTATCGCCAGTTGAATTTCAGACGACTGGTTTGTTAGATACGCTGCCCAGGGTTAAACCCGATAAAATCGGCTGGCCATGGACCGAGCAGGTTGATCCGGCCTTATATGATACGAACATACATTGGCCGAAGATCACCATAATAACCCCTTCCTATAACCAGGAAATTTTTATTGAGCAAACCATCCGATCTGTGCTATTGCAAAATTACCCTAACCTGGAATATATCATTATTGACGGTGGCAGCAACGACGGTTCGGTTGGCATAATAAAAAAGTATGCGCCCTGGCTTAGCTATTGGCAAAGCGAAAAGGATAGGGGACAGGGCAATGCAATTAACCAGGGCTTTAGCCTGGCATCGGGTGCTTATTATGCCTGGCTCAACAGCGACGACTACTACCTGCCCGAAACTTTTTTAAAGGTCATTAAAAGATCCGTTAAAACCGGGGCCAGTTTTGTTTATGGCTACGCATTAAATTATAACGCGGATAAGCAAGAATTTGCCGAAACTACCAAGCTACTGCCATTTGTTGATTATTTCATTCGCCTTCCTTCGCTGGCGCAACCTTCGTGTTTTTGGAGCGCGGCTATACACAAGCCCATTTGGGAAGAATTGCATTGCTCACTCGATTATGAACTTTGGCTGCGTATGATAAAGGGAAACACAAGAAGCTTAATAAAAGAGCCATTGTCGGCAGCGAATATCCACATGGATGCTAAAACATCCGACCCGAAAATGAAGCAAAGATGGTACGAGGATCACCTGTTGATATGCAGCCCCGAAGCGCACGGGCCGGTACCAGATTGGAACAGGAGAGTATTTATAAATCGCCTAAGAACAAAATTTTACAAGTGGCTGGGCTAAATATAAAACAATGGTAGGCATCACTATTCAATGCCGCATGGGGAACCAGCTTTTTCAGTATGCTTTTATAAAGGCATTGTCTGAAAAATTGGATACTTCATTTTTTTTAAATGATAAGATAGAAAAGATCATCGCCAGTGATTATTTTCACCTGGAAGGCTATAACCCGGTTTTGAACCCTTTGAAAAGGATATATTTTAAATTAAAAAGAGGTAACTTATTCACCCATCAAAATACTGTAGCGATAGATGCTTATAGCGATACCGTATTAGCCGGATTAAGCAACCAGGTTATATATGGCGGATACTTTCAGTCGGAGCTGTTTTTTAAAAACATAGCCGACAAGATATCGGGCTATATCCGCGTCAAAGAAAAATACAAAAAAGAGTTTAACAGCCTGTACAAAAATACCTTTTCAAACAACAAAGTGATAGCTGTACACATCAGGCGTGGCGATTACCTGAATCTGGGCTACTGGTGGACAGAAAATATGGGCAGTAACAATTTAACCTTGCCCTTAGATTATTACATGAACTGCCTTGATCAATTAAAAGATAAGCACAACCATAAAATAATTTTTGTTAGCGATGATATTGAATTTGTACGAGATAATTTCGGGCATATTAAAAACGCCGAATTTGCAAGCAATAGCATGATCATTGATTTCCAGATGATCATGAATGCTGATGTTTGCATATTGGCAAACAGCTCCTTTGCCTGGTGGGCGGCATACTTAAATCCTAAAAAAAGCAAATTGGTGTTTTGTCCCGAGTATTGGCTCGGCTTTAAAATTAAAAGAGAGTACCCTGAACATATTATCCCCGAAGGTTGGAAAAGAGTGAAGGTATAATATATATTGCGGTAAGCTTTAGGCAGAATAGCAATCATCGCATTTAAAAAAATATTTTGTTAGCTAATATTTATACATACTTATTTACATGGGATTCATAAGATTTTTACTGGCATGCGCTGTGGTGCTTAGCCATACCAGCACTATTATGGGTTATTCGCCGGTGGCTGGTAACCTGGCGGTGCAATGCTTTTATATTATTTCGGGGTTTTATATGGCCATGATCTTAACCGAAAAATATAACGGCCCCGGCGCAAATTACCAGTTCTATTCCAATCGTGCTTTAAAAATATATCCAATATATTGGTTGAACTTGATAGTACTTATTGCCTGGGCGCTGATTGTATATCATTTACATTATCCCGGAACTTTAGATTTTTATATCAAATATTCTAACCCGGGTACTTTTACGCTACTCTATTTATTCCTGGCGAACTTATTATTGATCGGTCTTGACTGGGTATTTGTGTTGGGTATAAACAAAGATGGAAACTTGTTTTTTTGCAGCAATTTCAATGCTGTTAAACCTTCTGTCTACAACTTCGCGTTTAATAGCGTAGCCTGGACAATTGGGTTAGAGTTGATGTTTTATTTAATAGCGCCATGGTTAAACAAAAGAACTGTGTATTTGCTGATTATATTATTTTTGGCAAGCTTGGCCTTAAGATTTGGGCTCGCATATATTTATTACGACGCAGCTCCCTGGAGTTATATGTTCTTCCCAACTCAAGTTATGTTTTTTGTAGCCGGAATATTGTCTTACCGTGCTTACATTAAATTTGTTAAGGAAAAGGGGAATAAAAAATTACAATATATGCTGTATGGTGTCCTTTTATTTGTGGTGTTATCCTACTATAAAATCTTACCGGATTCTTACACTTATCTTAAACAAACTATCCTTTTTTTAAGCGTTTCGTGCTGTTTACCATTTGCTTTTGAGGCGACTAAAAAAAGCAAGATCGACAGGTTTTTAGGCAACCTGTCTTACCCTATTTACATTAGCCAGGTTATAGTTATTAAAATGGTTACGATTAACAGGTTCCCAAAAGTCATCGACAAAGGATTTACGGCGTTAATTATGGTTATTATATTGGCATTATTAGTTAATAAATTTGTAGGTGAGCCGATAGAAAGGTACAGGACTAAAAGGGTGCAGCGCTTTAAACATGCCGAAGTAACTCTGGCAATTAATCAATGAAACACTTATTATTTGTAACTTGTTACACTGCCGAGCACTACGTCAACAGCTTTATTGAAAAGCTATCGAAATTAAGTGTAAAGTTTTACAGGGTTATATTTTATAACAATCCTGGCAACGGCACTCCTACAATCTCATTATTTGTTCTGTGAAAGTTGTCTTTTGTATATATGATGGCAAAAATATCATCAACGGCATAAACGCCTGGATAATGAAACTGTTACCGGAACTTGTAAAAAAAGAGATAGAAGTTAGTGTAATATGCATTGCATGGGCTGCCGAAAATGATTGTACCGTACTCCCTCTGCTAAAAAAGAGTGGTGTAGATTGTACGGTGATGCCATATCCGCATTATACCGAAAAGCAGGTGAAATGGATATTGCAGTATTTGAACACCTGCAAGCCCGAGGTTTTTGTTCCCGGCAATATGCTCCCGGCTTTATATGCCTCTAAATGGGTCATTCAAGCTGGGATTGCAACAGTAGGTATATTGCATAACGACGACCAGGAATATGCTGCAATAATTCACGAATTTATAGAAAAGAAATATTGTACTTATTTAACAGCAGTAGTAGCTGTTTCCTCCACTATATATAAAAAAGTATCGAATGTTGAAACTTCTGTAAATGCGTATCAAATACCTTACGGTTCCTTGCTGCCTGATAATAAAAGCACTTACACGCCAGGCGAGATTTTCAAAGTAGTATATATGGGCCGAATAGTTCAGGAACAAAAAAGGATAGGAGATATTGTAACCGCCTTTTGCTATTGCGCGCAGCAGCTTTCAAATATTGAGTTGTACATATACGGTTCGGGGCCTGATGAATATATTGTTGAACAAATTTTAAAGGATCATCATTCGCCGGCGAATATTTTCTTTGTCGGCAATATTTCTAACCAGGATGCACAAAATGTATTGTTAAAAAGCCATTGCATCGTTTTGATGTCTGATTACGAAGGTATACCCGTTGCCTTAATAGAAGCCATGGCTTGCGGTGTGGTACCTATCTGTAAATGGATAGAATCGGGCATTCCAGAGTTACTCACAAATGATAAAACCGGTTTTTTTATTGAGCAGCCTATCAATTTAAGTGCTAAAATTAAACAACTACAGTTTAACCCTGTACTTTGGGAAGAAATGTCGGCTAATTGCAAGCAGCTAATTCAAAACAAGTTCTCTTCAACAATAAATGCCGAAAAATGGATAACCCTATTTAAAGAGGTGACATCTGATGAACAGGTAAACATCAAAATACCATTTAATATAAAGCTGCCGCCATCTAATCCGCATTTGCTTGGCGGTGATAACCGGAATCCCGGCTTTTTGCATAGGGCTTTAAAAAAAACCAGACAAATCATTTTAAAGACGACAATTGACAAGTGATCATAAAACATCTGTAAGTTTATTAATCCCCTGCTATAATGCCGCAGCGTATATTAAACCCTTTTTAGATCATGTTGCTAAACTAAAGCAATCATTCAACGAAGTAATATTTTATGATGATGCCAGCACGGATAATTCCGCCGGCTTATTAACATCAAAAGGCTTTAAGGTTATACGGGGCGAAATAAATAGAGGACAGGGCCATGCACGTAACAGGCTGGCAGAAGCTGCTTCATGCTCATATATTCATTTTCATGATATTGATGATGAGTTAAACCCGGCGTTTCTTCAATTAGTAAATACAAAAATAAAAGATATTAACGCTGATGTTGTTTTAGGAAATGCCGATTGGATAGACGCGAAAACCCGGCAGGCGATCATAGAGTGGCGTTACAATGAAGTCGAACTGGTAAAGAACCCTTTAGCATACTTTATATCCAATCCCCTGGGTATAATTAATACGGTATATAAAAAGTATTTTTTTTTGAAAGTAAATGGCTTTAACGAGGAGATTAAATGCTGGGAAGATGCCGATCTCCATATTCGCCTTGCAGACGCTGGCGCTACGTTTGCGGTTATAGATCATGTATTGGCCTATTCGTTAAGGCACAACAATGGCGTAAGTCAAGATCAGCTATGGTGCTGGAATTGTCGCCTCAAATTTATAAAGCTGTATTTGAAAACCTATTTGGATAAAGTGGGCCCCGCTATATTCGGAACGGAATTAAAAAAAATACAAAATGCTTTTATTATGATGGGGCAATATCAACACCTGGGCGATATTATTGTATTGAACAAACAACATAGCCTGGCATTAAAAACTGGCAGGATAGCCCTTATATATCAGCTTAATAAAATACTCCCATCGGCTGTTATCAACAAATTATTAAAGTTTTTTATAAAGCGATAAACCTTACTCCTTTACCAATTGGCCGGCAATAATTTAATACAAAAACTAAAAAAAATGTGGGTTATGAGTTTTACTCGTTGGCCCTATAAGATCGAAAGATTTAGCCAATTATACACCAAACCCATTGGCGAGTCGCTTAATGTGGCAGAAGATCTTTCTGCCATTTTGCTAAAGGAAACCGGGAGCACTATTTATTATCCTCAATTAGCGGAAGCCGTACATAATAAATTAACCGTTTATTATGTACAGGGAAAAGAGAGATACCTCATCTCCGGTATTTTTAAAGAACCCGACAGGTATATCTACAGTGTATCAAACGGTTGTTTACTTGGGCCCTGGGGCTTGGTTTATGATAAGGATAAAAGAACATTTATAAACGAATCGGCAAAGGAATGGTTCGACGATCTTAAAGATTCACCCTTTACCAATATCCTTAATTTCCCTGAACGGGTTAAATTAAAGGGAATAACCATTTCGTGTTTAACCAATGGCGCCGATGCTGGTTTTTACCATTTCTTATTCGAATCAATAATAAAGATCTACTTTTTTAAACAGGTTATTGATAATGCTGATTTTATTTTATTTAATGGCCCGGTTAATGACTGGAAGCTTAAATGGATAAATAGAGCCGGGATCAACACCGATAAAATTATATGGGTAAATAATGCCGCGCATTATGAGTGCGACCAGTTGATTTTCAGCAGCAGGCTCATTAATGATCAGCAGATAAGCAATTGGTGTGTAAACGCGTTAAAAAGCTTATTTTGCGTAAGTCAGCCGCAGGCCGCAACGTCATCATCAAAAAAAGTGATCCTGATCAGCAGGAAGGGATTTATACGGGATATTCAATGGGAGGAACTTATCTTATCATCTTATCCGGAGATCGAAAGGATCTATCTTTCATCGCTAAGCGATGATGATACGATCAGCCAGTTACAGGATGCTACTCACGTGATCGGGCCACATGGCGCAGGGTTAAGTAATATTTATTTATGCAGGCCCGGCACTAAAGTTCTGGAGATCTATCCGAACGGAAAATCATACCAGCCCTGCTATTATCGTATTTCATCAATATGTGATCTTAAATATTCGGTTATATATCTTGATATGGAAAATGCCGAAAACGCGACGTCGGGCTTTAAGGCTTTTAAAGAATTGATGGGAACTTTCTTATGCTAAAGATCATTTCCACCCTATATATCAATTTGTTCAGGCTATCTGGCATTATCATTAAAAAGAATGTGGTAATATGGCCTTTAGCAGTTATAAGCAAAGGCTTTTTAAACGGCAAAAAAGGTAAAGTTACCATTAACAACAATTGCAAATTATCACAAGGCGTTGTTCTAAAAGCCTATGGTGGCCATATTAATATTGGCAGCAATACTTTTTTAGGCGAGTACGTTACCATATATGGCCACGGCGGCGTTGCTATTGGTGAAAATACGTTGATAGCCATGCATGCATGTATTGTAAGCTCCAATCATACCGTACCGGGTAAAAACACACTGATACGATCAGAAAGCGACATCCTGCTACCCGTCATGATCGGCAGCGACGTTTGGATAGGCGCTGGTGTTAAAGTTTTAGGTGGTGTAACCATTGGCGATGGCTGCGTAATAGGTGCGGGAGCTGTGGTTACAAAAGATTTGCCTCCGTATGCAATTGCTTTAGGGGTACCTGCCCAAATAACGGGATACAGGGAATGACAGACTTTATTTCTGTAATAATTCCAACATTTAATCCCGATCCATCCCGCCTTAGTCAAACCATTTCAGGTTTGCGGCATCAAACTTTACCTTATAAACAATGGGAACTAATTATTGTAGATAACAATTCCACGTTCCCCGTTAACCCCGAATTAAGCTGGCACCCCAATAATAAGACTGTAAGGGCCAAAAAACAAGGGCTTACCCATGCCCGTTTAAAAGGTTTTGAACAGGCATCAGGAGAAATTATTGTCATGGTTGATGACGATAATATATTGGATAAGGATTATCTTAAAAATACATTGTCCTTATTTAAATCAAACAGCAGTTTAGGCGCTATAGGCGGCAAATCCATCCCGGCGTTTGAGGTTGAGCCGCCGGAATGGTTAAAGGAATTCTACGGCAGCCTCGCACTAAGAGATATGGGTGAGGCTGAATTGGTAACAGCCTGGAAAAATGAATACCCGGGTTTTGCCCCCATAGGCGCAGGCATGGCTATAAGAAGATCGGTCATCGCCTCCTATATCAACAAGATCAAAACCGGCAATGCCATCATATTGGATAGAAAGGGAACTTCGCTATACTCAGGCGGGGATAATGACATCGTACTTGAAATTTTACAATCAGGCTGGCAGGTTGGTTATTTTCCTTCGCTGGTGTTAAAACATATCATTCCGGAGGCGCGGATGCAGGTGAAGTATCTTGCCCGGTTGTTAAACAACACCAATCGCTCCTGGGTGCAGGTTTTGAAAAAGCACCACATCAATCCCTGGAATGAAATCCCGGCGTGGAGCATCCCTTTTAGAAAAACAAAGGCTTGGTTTACTTATAGTGCCTGGCAAAACAAAGTGAACTATATTAAATGGAAGGGTGCCTGTGGATTGTTTGATGGCCTGGCTGCAATAAAAAGAAATGCAAAAACATAACAATACTATTGATGCCTTACGTTTTGTCGCAGCGTTAATAGTTGTTCTTTTCCATTTAACCCAGGCTCTGCCTATTGTAAATAACTGGTATCGTAATACGGTAAAATATGGCTGGCTGGGTGTTCCCGTATTTTTTGTTATCAGCGGGTATTGTATTATTTTATCAGCCCATAATTCAAGCAATGTTAAGGATTTTCTATGCCGCAGGCTTTTTCGCATATTTCCTCCCTACTGGTTTAGCCTGCTGATCGTAGGCTTTGCAGCAGTTTTTCAAAAACTTTATATTGGCAGTAATGCGGTTCATTTTTTACCTAAAACTGCGCCGGAAGTATTGGCTATGCTCACACTTACAACCTCTCCGCTTACCAATATTAAAACCATCAATTGGGTATATTGGTCGTTAACTTATGAACTGTTCTTTTACCTCACCGTATTCCTGGCCTTATTGTTTCATAAAAAAACGGCTATTTGTTTCTTAATAGCCGTATCGGTATTATCCGCGGTTCCGCAGCTTCATCATATCCGACTTTTGTTTTTTTTAGACCAATGGCCCGCTTTTGGCTTGGGTATAAGTATTTACTATTATTTTAAGGCATCAGATAAAATTTCCTGGTTGGGTTTTGCAGCTTTATTGACCGCGAATTTATTCAGCCTGATCTATTTATTTTATTACCATCCCGAGTATATTGTTGTTACACTTATAACAACATCTTTGATCGTTGCCAGTAACTATCTGCACATGCCCGAAAATATCTTTAGCAAGTTGGGCCAATATTCCTATTCTGTTTACCTTATACATGTTCCGATCGGCGTATTCATTTTAAACTTATTCGAAAGCTCATATATACAGCAACACCCTTTCGCAAACTTAGCGTATGATATTCTCGTTTATCTTTTCATCAACTTTATAGCATGGCTAATCTTCACCGGAATTGAAAAACCATCTATAAACGAGGGCAGAAATATTTCCAATAAATACTTTAGTACCGGCAAAGCCAAACATACCGCCTCATCTTGATACAATCGCTAATTAACTTACTATACCGTTACCCCAGGGCCGAATTAAAAAGAGTTAAAAAATTTGGCGGTTATGCAGGTTATCTCTATATGCTGTACAGCAGCAAATTAATGAAAAAGGCTGCGCCGTACTTACCACCAGTAAACTCCTATTCAGATGGCTTGCCGGTATATTTTTTAACCGGCGAACGATTTTTGTATCAAACATTGTTCTGCATACAGTCATTAAGTAAACACTCGACCGAAAAATTCAGGTATATGCTGGTTGACGACGGCAGTTTAACGGATTTACACATCCAACAGATCAATAAACAATTGCCCGGTGCCGAAATATTCACAAAAGCCATCATCGAGCAGAATATTGAAAAAACATTTCCACAAAATAGCTTTCCTGTATTGCGGCATAAGCGTAAGGTATACCCGCATATTAAAAAGCTAACTGATATTCATACCCTTCCGGGCAATGCCTGGAAGCTGGTGCTTGATTCTGATATGCTATTTTGGAATAACCCTGCCGCAATGATTGCCTGGCTTAAAAATCCTGAGAAACCGATGTATATGGTTGATTGCACAGAATCATACGGCTATTCACAGCAACTGATGGAACAATTAGCTGGTGCGGCTATCCCTCCGCTGCTAAATGTGGGCATCATAGGCCTGAACAGTGAAACCATAAATTGGGAAACACTTGAAAACTGGGTAAAAGTACTGGAGCAAAAAGAAAACGCAACGTATTTTTTAGAACAGGCTTTATCCGCTATGCTGGTAGCCGGTAATAAAAGCGTGGTTTTAACCGCCAATGATTATATAGTAAACCCGGATAACGAAAATATTTTAAATAGCACGGGTACTTTGCAGCACTATGTGGATCAATCTAAAAAGGGATATTATACAATTGCCTGGAGGAAATACATTGCCTGATCCCTTAGTTTCGATATGTATGCCTGCATATAATGCGGGGAAGTATATAGGTGATGCAGTAACATCTATCTTAAAGCAATCCTATAGCAATTGGGAATTAATTATTGTTAACGATGGATCAACCGATGATACCGTACAACAGCTTGAGAAAATTACAGATAGCCGAATAAAAGTCTTTCACCAGGAAAATAAGGGCCAGTGCAGTGCTGCTAATCAGGCTTTCCACCTATCGAAGGGGAATTTAATCAAGTTTATGGATGCGGATGACCTGATATCTTCAAACTATATTGAAAACCAGGTGAAATGCTTACGCGATGAAACAAATGCCATAGCTACTGCGTCATGGGGCAGGTTTTATAACGATGATTTGAATACTTTTAAATTAAACGATGATATTATAAAACAGGATTGTAAACCTATCGATTGGCTCATTCAATTAATGGATAAGGCGCAAGCCATGATGCAATGTGCCTTGTGGTTGATCCCGCGTGAGGTGCTCGACAGATCCGGATTATGGGATGAAAGTTTGAGCCTGATAAACGACTTTGAGTTTTTTATACGGGTGTTGTTGTGTACACACGAAGTAAAGTTTACTGATGATGCCATTCTTTACTACAGAAGCGGGTTGGATAATTCTCTCTCCCGGCTAAAATCGCGGGAAGGCGTGGAGTCGGCTTTTAACTCGATCAATAAAGGCACCTCGTACATGCTCGGCTATGAAAATAGCCACAGGGTAAAAAAAGCCGCTGCCAATAGCCTGCAAAGTTTTGTATACACGTTTTATCCTTATCAAAAAGATCTTACCAGTATTGCAGAAAAAAGGATCAGGGATTTGGGGGGATCCACCATTCCCTTTCCGGCAGGCGGTTACACCAAAATATTGCGGGATATTTTGGGTTGGAAATTAACCAAAGGAATTAAAGCGTTAACAGGTTACCAATAGCAATGCCGGTATGCAGGATATATTTTTTCACTTATAATAGAAACTATTTAATAGCGCGATCTATCCAAAGTTTATTAGCTCAAACTTGTAAAAACTGGGTATGTGAAGTACATAATGATTTACCCGGCGATTCTTTCCCTGCTGAATTTATCAGTACACTGAACGATGATCGTTTTGTTATGAAATACCATCCGGTTAACTTAGGCGGAACGGGCAGCTTTAACCTTGCCTTTAA
>Ga0302303_10000818_pt1 | contig 22756 bp, 20 predicted proteins | sample III_Palsa_E2_1_FD_194542 | JGI IMG/M metagenome (GOLD analysis project Ga0302303, IMG submission 194542) | Peat permafrost microbial communities from Stordalen Mire near Abisko, Sweden - III_Palsa_E2_1 | ecosystem: Environmental > Terrestrial > Soil > Palsa > Peat permafrost | place: Sweden...
CACGAATTTCTGCTTGCTCGATTTATGGAGCTTTGCCCTGACCAACGGACCCAGCTGATGGTTGCAGGGAAACTGAAACCATCCGGAATCGAATGCTCCCTCCCGCGACATCCACGGGTCCATCACCAGAATCGCCTGTTCAGTTTCAACCAGAAATCCCGCGTGTCCCAGATAGGTAATTTGCATTTGCGATCGTCCACAACCTTCTTGTCGCTGTTTTTTTGCGCGTAGTGACACATCGAACAACGCAGCGCGAACCCGTTTGGCGCTCTAATTGCCTCGGGAGAGACGCAGACGTCGGGCCCACCGCCGTAGGCGTCGCGTCGGGATGGAATGATTGTGTCGTTAGTTTGTTACATTCTCGCGAACGACAGTTATATATCTCATTGCTGATAGGTTGCTCCGGTGGGACGGTGGCCGCTAGTGTGGCGGAGCGGAGCAGAATCAAGATGGCAGCTGAGCGAGCGTTGAGCGCGAAGGATTGGGGCGAGATCGCTACAGCAGCGAGTCCGTCTCGCGGATCATGTCCGGGAAGCGCATTTCTGGATAGCGTCATTGATGGCCGCGAAGTGATCGTTAAGGAGATAGCCGCCGCGCCTGAAGTGCGACCCTACATCGCCGAGCAGTTCATAATTTTACTCCAAGCCCGAGCATTCCTTGATGCTTTGCCCGGCTATCTCTTGCCTGATTCCACCAGTCAAGCGCGCTTTCCCATTCTCCTCGATAGAATCAAAAAATTTCCGTCAGACCCATCCGCTAGGCTACCGCATAGTTTCCGAGTCTGCGGGGCCGAGACTGAAGATTTAATGTTCCCGCGCGGGAATGTTTTTGTCCTTCTTCGCAGGGAACGTGAGCGTCATTCACACCACTAATGCGAGAAATGCCGTATAACTCGAACTGATAAAAGGCGAGGTCGGTGGTTCAAGTTACCCAGGCCGACCAGTTATTTCTAGTAGTTTACGGGGTGTTGTCCCAAAAGCCTCAACCCACAATCCAACCCACACTCATCTCACTTCACTGAACCAGCGGCGTGGCGACTCCCATCCCGGTGAGATAAGCAGCATTGAAACCAAATTCATCGCGACTTGCTGGAGCCGGGACAAATCGAACGCAGTTAGCAAGTTCTTACACAACTGCGATCAGTCGGGTGCGCCTTCTTTCAAATCTAGAACAGGGTGATTTCGACGAGCACAAACTGCCTAAACTGATCGACCCGCGGAAAGCATACAGTTAGGATAAGCTTCTTGCTGGATCAAACCTGACCTTTGCGGTACTGCCCAAAGACCAATGGAGACCACTCATGCGCTTTCCCTCGCGGGGCGATCCTCGGCCTGACCCCTCAGCCTCACACACGATCGAGTTGAATCTGCATAGCCTAAACCAGCTCTTCAACTCACTGGATCCCTCACCCTTCATCGAGAAGGACCTCGACGACGACGCAGAGGAATTCATCGTAAGTTGGGCTCAGGAGTTTCCGCCTGGCGCACCTGTTAAGCTGCGCATTTATTTGGAGCAGTGGCCGACGGAGGATCCCAAGGAACTGGTCCGGGAAGCAGTGCACAACTACTTCGCCCACCGCGCCACACTAACCAAATTGGAGTTCAGTCGATTGATGAGAGAAGGCCGCACCAGTCTGTTCATCGGCTTGGTGTTCCTCGCCGCCTGTCTCGTTATCATCCAGGCTCTTCTGCACGGTGAGGCAGGCACCTGGGCTGGTGTCCTGCGCGAGAGTCTGACGATCGCGGGATGGGTCGCTATGTGGCGGCCGATGCAGATCTATCTTTACGATTGGTGGCCCTTACGGCGTCGGATCCGGGTTTTCGCAAAGCTGAGCCACATGCCCGTGGAAGTCGTCCAACATGGAAACATTTGAGCTTTTTTCTTTCGAGGACGGTGCGCGAGCGTTTCGCGTAGGAAGCACGAACTGGAGGTGGGGGATGGAGTCGATTGAGCGTGTTCAAGCGGAGGCTTCGCAGAAGCAATTGATGGTCCATCGGCAAATAACGCCCGATTTTTTGGATCCTTCCCATGAGTGGCGACGCGTTTTCGCTGAGATCTGGGGCACATTCCTATTGGTGCTGGTTGCTTGCGGTGGGGGCGTTGTCGCGGCGATGAGCAACGGCCGGGTTACCCTGGCGATGAGCGTGGTTGCACCGGGAATTATGGTTATGGCCATCATTTACTTTATGGGCTCAGTGAGCGGCGCACATTTGAATCCAGCGGTCACGTTAGCTTTTGCGTTGCGTAGAAACTTTCCGTGGACGAGAGTCCCGGGCTACGTCGTGGGGCAGGTCATAGGAGGCATCAGCGCGGCTGTTTTTCTTCGAGTCATGTTCGGAACGGTTGGCGTCCTCGGTGCGACGTCGCCGGGAAGCGGCGTGACCTACGGGAAGGCGCTCGCGATGGAAGTAGTGCTGACGGCCGGACTAGTGAACACGATCCTGGGCACGGCATCCGGTGCGCGAAACATAGGCACGAACGGCGCCATCGCCGTAGGTGGGTATATTGCTTTAGCAGGATTATGGTCGGCGCCAGTTTCCGGCGCTTCAATGAACCCGGTACGTTCGCTCGCCCCAGATCTGGTGCGCGGTGACTTCCACACGACTTGGATCTACATCGTCGGGCCAGCTGTGGGCGCCCTCATCGGAGTAGGCTTTGAGTGGACTCTCAAAGGAAAGCCCACAGCCGCCGGCAGCATCGCGGCGCAGGGCTCGCTTGGCGTAGACCATCCAGACGCGTAACGCTCTCCACGGATTCGTACGAAAGCTATTTCATGTGATTTCGACGATCAGTTTATGCCGAAAGAAGCAGTCACAAGGCCGCTGGCAAAGAAGAACCATGGTCAACAGAGATACCTTCGCAGCAGGCTCATGATCTGGCACCATCTCGAGGATTGGGATTGTGCCATCCGCCGTCTGAAGCGATGATTGCGTCAGCGTGTTTCGGCCCCCAGCTGTGGCACTTGTACTGGCGTACGCGTTGGTGCTGCTTAAGCACAGGATCGACCACCGCCCAGGCAGCCTCGACCGCATCTTCACGCGTGAAGAGTGCGCCGTCTCCGATCATGGCGTCTCCCAAAAGCCGCTCGTAGGGCGTCTCTTCTCCCGGCTGTTCTTCAAACAGGTAGAGCTCTCGCTGATCCCCAACGAATTCCTTTCCCGGGAGCTTAATGCGAGCAGCGATGGCGACTGCCGAGCTTGGCGAGAGCCGGAAACGCAAATAATTTGCCAGCCCTGTTTTCGGCGTTGAGTCAGCGAAAAGCTTCTGTGGAGGCGACTTAAGTTCGACCAGGACCTCGGTCGCGGTATCGGAAAGGCATTTGCCGGAACGTAAGTACCACGGCACACCAGCCCAGCGCCATGAATCAATGAATAGTCGTAGCGCGCAAAACGTTTCGACATCGGAGTTCTTCGCCACATCTGGCTCTTTCCGGTAGCCGGCGTACTGGCCGCGCACCAAGTCTTTGGAGATTAGGGGACGCATGGCTTGAAAGACTTTAGCTTTCTCGTCGTGCACGGCTCCGAAGTCCCTGCCGGACGGTGGCTCCATGGCAAGGAGCGCGACGATCTGGAAGAGGTGGTTCTCGATCACGTCGCGCAAGCAACCGGCGGTTTCGTAAAACGCGCCGCGGCCTTTGACGCCGAAATCCTCGGACATGGTTATCTGCACGCTGGCCACGTAATTGCGATTCCAAATCGGCTCGAGGAAAGAATTGGCAAAGCGAAAATAGAGGATATTCATGATCGCTTCCTTTCCAAGGAAGTGGTCAATGCGGAAGATCGAGTCTTCCGGGAACACCGATCGAGCGACACGATTGAGCTCTCGCGCGGAGGCCAGATCGCGTCCGAACGGCTTTTCGACTATGACGCGCGCACGCTCGGACAAACTCCCTGCACCAAGCCCTGTGATCACGGTCTCGAAAAGCGAGGGCGGGATGGCTAGATAATGCGCAGGACGGCGAGCGTTGCCCAGCGCCTTTTTTAGCTCTGTGAACGTGACAGCGTCTTTATAATCTCCGCTCACGTAGCTGAACAAGGACATAAGCTGATCGAAGGCACGCTTGTTATCGATGCCCCCAGATCGCTTGATACTGTCCGTGACGCAATTGCGAAGTCGCTCCAGGTTCCACTTTGGGAAGGCGACACCGATTACCGGGACCTTGAGGGCGCCCCGTTTTGCCATCGCGTAGAGGGCCGGGAAGATCATCTTGTGGGCAAGATCGCCAGTCACACCGAAGAGCACCAGAGCATCCGAACGAGAGATTGTCATCAGGTAGCCACTTTCTTAGCACGCGTCGAATAGCAGGCCATAATTCAAAAATCATTTCGCAAGCTGCTTGGCGATCGATTTCAATTCCCTGCTACGTTTTCCGGTTATTTTGGGATATGCCATCTTCAAATCTTTGAGCCGGTCAAGAACAATTCCTGAAACGATCAGCCGGGCATTCTCTTTGTCATCGGCGGGAACGACGTACCAAGGTGCGTGACGGGTGCTCGTGGCGTGCAAGCACTCCTCATAGGCCTTGGTGTAATGTTTCCAGTATTTTCTCTCGTGGATGTCCGAAAGGCTAAATTTCCAGTTCTTGTCCGGCTCATCAAGACGCTCGAGGAAGCGCTTTCGTTGTTCATTCTTCGATAAGTGGAGAAAAATTTTGACGATGTGGGTCCCGTTACGGTGGAGATGTTCCTCCAAATCCACGATGGAACGATAGCGCTCTTTCCAAATGGTCTTCTCGTCGCGCAGCTCTTCCGAAAGCCCCTGGTTGCGAAGAATCTCCGGATGCACGCGAACAACCAGCACCTCCTCGTAGTAGGAACGATTGAATATGCCGATTCGCCCGCGTTCGGGAAGGCGGCATGTAGTGCGCCAGAGAAAGTCGTGTTCGAGTTCTTCGGCACTCGGTTGTTTGAAACTGAAAACATCGCAGCCTTCCGGATTGACTCCGGACATGACGTGCCGAATGGAGCCGTCCTTGCCGGCAGCGTCCAAGGCCTGAAAAATCAGCAGCAAAGCATAGCGGTTCGAGGCGTAATGAAGTTGCTGCAGCGCGCTTAGCTTTTCAACGTGTTCTTCTAGCAGTTCTTTATACCGTTTCTTGGATTTGCAAAGAGGTTTGATGATCGTCGGCCATTTCTTAAGATTGACCTTTTCTCCCCGTACGCGAAAATCCTTTGAATTGATTTTCATTTTCGTCCCTTCGGCCCTGTCCGGTGCGTCGTTCTCGTGTCGCTACTTGTGGGGTCCATTTTCCGGAGTCTCCCGAGCCGCTTTCTCCCATTCCTCGACTTCCCGCACATCCTCACGTCCCAACTCCTCGTAGAGTTCATGGACTCGCTTGACGATGTGCAGCTTCAAATCGGCTGGTAGCTCAGCTTTGGCTTTGACCTCTGGTTTCGGCTCGGTGTTGGCCTCAGATTTCGGCTCGGTGTTGGCTTCGGGTTTTGGCTCGGCCTTGGCTTCGTCCTTCTGAATCTCCTGCTCTGCCTTCTCCCAGTCTTGAACTGAGTGACCGGCCTTGCTGCCTCGCTCCTCATAGAGTTCATACGCTCGTTTCGCGATCTGCGTCTTAACTTCGGGCTTAGGCTCAGATTTGGGTTCGGGTTTTGATTCGGCTTTGGCTTCGGGCTTAGGCTCAGCCTTAGCTTCAGGTTTCGCCTCGGCTTTGGCTTCGGGCTTAGGCTCAGCCTTAGCTTCAGGTTTCGCCTCGGCTTTGGCTTCGGGCTTAGGCTCAGCCTTAGCTTCAGGTTTCGCCTCGGCTTTGGCTTCAGGCTTCGCCGGGGATTTGGCTTGCGGTTTAGAATGGTCCTTGACGGGGTCAAGAATCTTATAGGCGAGCAACTTCACGCGGTCAGTCGCGAGGGCGCAAATTATCGCATAGCCCCAAACGAACCCTGCCCAGCGCCAGCCGAGCGGTGTCATAAACAAACCATAAACGGCAATGAGTGTCGCGATCGCCTGGGTGCCGAGCACTGCAATCCACAAAATTCGAGCGGGGCGAATGGACCAGAACGGACCGCGCGTGCGCGTCAGAAAAATCGTCAAATGGCCTGCCACGGAAAGCTTCAGGTACATCAGCGTTTGGACGTGCGCGTGGTTGAGGTGAAATACGCGCTCGCCAAGATAGAAAAGACCGAATGCGGCTGCGACTCCGATCAGGCCGAGCACTGTGGAGATACCCAGCACCAGGCGCATGTTCCAGGCCTCGGGCTTATCCTTGTAGTGCACATTGTCATAGGCGATCGACAGGATTGCTCCATCGTTCAGCACGGCGATCATCACGATCATCACCGCGGTCACCGGGTAGAAATTAAAGACCAGGATCGCCAGAGTCATGAAGAACAGCACGCGCAGTGTTTCGGCGATGCGATAGATGGAATAGCTGTTCATGCGCTGGAAGATGCGACGACTCTCCTTGATCGCGTCGATGATTACGGACAGGCCGGACGCCAGGAGCACGATGGACGCCGCTGCTCGAGCGGCGTCGGTCGCGCCGGAAACCGCGATGCCACAGTCCGCTTTCTTCAGCGCGGGGGCGTCATTCACCCCATCGCCGGTCATACCGACGATGTGTCCGTGCTTTTGCAAGACGTCGACAATGTTGTATTTGTCTTCGGGGAATACCTGTGCGAACCCGTCCGCTTTTTCGATGGACTCCACCGACTGCGCCGATTGTTGATTCTTCGAATCGCGCAACACGGTGGCATCCAGGATGTTCGTGCCCATCCCCAGTTGGCGGGCTGTTTCCTTCGCTATGGCCAATTGGTCGCCGGTGACCATTTTGACTTTGACACCCATCTGCCCAGCGCTTGCGATGGTTGCCTTGGCCTGCTCGCGCGGCGGATCGAACATGGGTAACACGCCAACAAACTGCCACTTATTTTCCTGATCCGCCCGGGCTACGCCCAAGGAACGAAAGCCGCGGCCAGCAAACTCATTGACGGCTTTCTCGACGGCTGGTTTCACTTCGCCGGCATTGGTGGACATTGCCAGAATTACCTGCGGCGCGCCTTTTGCCACGAAGAACTGTTTTCCGTCCGAAGCTTTCACAGTAGCTTCGGTGCGCTTATGCACCGGGTCGAACGGCTGGAAATGGAGTATCTGATAAGCCTTTCGGGCCTTATCGTTCTTGACGCCACCGATCACGGCCAGGTCGATGGTGTCCTTATCTTCCGCACGCGAAGCCAGTGCGGCCCATAGAATGACCTGTTCGGCAGGGATATTGTCCAAGCAGAAGGGATCGCCGAGCGTCAACTTATTTTGCGTGAGAGTGCCGGTCTTGTCCGAGCACAGCACATCCACGCCAGCTAATTCCTCGATTGCCGACAGCTTGGTCACGATCGCTTGTTTTTTTGCCAGTAAACGCGCTCCTACGGCCATCGTTACGGACAGCACCGTGGGCATCGCCACGGGGATCGCGGCCACCAGAAGCACCAGGGCGAACTCCAAGGTGCTGAGGATTGGATCGTGACGGAAGAGCGCTACGGTAACGATCACCGCCACCAAGGCCACAGCGAGAACGATCAGGTAATCGCCAATTTTGAGCACGGCACGCTGAAAATGGCTGACGGTATGAGCTCCCTGGACCAGCTGCGCCGTCTTGCCGAAGTAAGTCTTCTCACCGGTGGCGTAGACCATCGCGTCGGCTTCGCCACGCTTGATAATCGAGCCAGAAAAAACCGCCTCACCCGGTTTGCGCGTCGCAGGTAAGGATTCTCCGGTTAACGCGGACTGATCTACCTGCACCGGATCGCCTGCCAACAAGCGTGCATCGGCCGGCACGATGTCTCCCAGCCGGAGACGGATGACGTCGCCCGGCACGAGTTCCGCGACCTGCGGGGCACCCCACTTTCCATCGCGCAGCGCCTTGGCCGTGACCGCCAGCTTGGCCCGCAATGCGGCAATTTCGTTGCCCGCCTGATGTTCCTCCCAAAAGGCCACCACCGCGTTGGAGAAAAGCAGAAAGAGAATAATGAAGAAATCGAGCCAGTGCCGGACGACGCCCGACAGAATCACCGCCCCTTCGATCATCCACGGAATGGGACCCCAGAAATAGCTGAGGAACTTCAGGAATAGGTTGGTTTTCTTTTCCGCGATCTGGTTCGGACCATATTGGGCCAGCCGTTTCTGCGCCTCGGCTTGGCTGAGACCCTTCGGAGAAGAATCCAATTTCTTTTCCAGCTCCGCCATTGGCAGGGTTTTCAGATCGTTTTTGGGATCGGGATCGGACTCCGACTTCGATTTGGGGTTAGTCGGCTTCGATTCCGGCTTTGATTCGGGAGCCTTAGGCTGTTCGTCAACGGCTTTCATGCTGTGTATCCTTTCTGTTCTCTTTCCCTCCATCGAATCTCGCTCCACGCGTTCTTGGAAAATCGGTGGACTGGCCCTGTTAAAGAAATCTCATTCGCGATCTTGAATCCTAAAACCGAGTGACCCCTCACTTTTGGCGAGTCAGCGCCTGGCTTCAGGCCCGCATGCATGCGGCCTTTCGTCCCCGCCTCGACTTGACCGTGAAACTCCGCTATTTTTCCGGTGCGTCCGACTGGGACGGCCGCGGGTGGCTGCTGGGAACGAACGACAAGTCATCGCTCATAAAATAGGTAGCGATGGCCACTAACATGAGCAAAAATCCGACCCAGAAGCGCCAATCGCGATGAGCGCGCCGCCAATAAGGACTGTCGCCGCGATGAAAATGTTCGCCGTCCGGAACTATCTGCGGGCGGTGATCGTGCGTGCTCTCGTGCATGGATGCCTTTCTTATGGACTGCGCTTGGAACGATCTCGCCCCGTTGTTACTGCGAATTCCCATTCGACTTACGAGCGCCCAAGTCGTCACCGTATTCGTCAACGCGATGCTTGCGCTACATGGTGTTGTTCCGCACCAATTGCTACTTCCATCGCGGCGGTGTAGTCGCCACGGCGCGCAGCGCGGTCGCACGTGGCTCGATGATAGAGAGCATGCTGTGCCGCCAGCACGTTGACCTGTTGGCCTTGCCAAATCTCCAAAGCTGGTTGCTGGATAGCGCGAGCAAACGAAAAGGCCAAGGCCCAAGGGATTCTTGACCTGAACCTGATATTCATCGCATTCAAACGGGCCGAGGCCAATTCACCGGACTGCCCGCCCGACAAGAACGCAATCCCTGGAACGGCGGCGGGTACGGCGCGCAGGAAACACATCACTGTAGAGTTCGCCACCACGTCCAACGACTCTTGTTTGGGGCAGTTCAGGCCCGGAAGCACCATGTTGGCCTTCAGGATCATCCCCTCCAGCATCACTCCTTGTGTGTAAAGCTGACTGAAAACTGTTCGCAGGACTTCTTCCGTTACTTTGCAGCACTGCTCTAGGGTGTGCTCTCCGTTCATGAGCACTTCCGGTTCGACGAGTGGGACCAGTCCGGCCTCCTGGCACAGGGCGGCATAACGAGCTAACGCATTGGCGTTGGACTCGATGCAACTTCGACTGGGAATGCGGTTGCTTATGGCAATCACGGCACGCCACTTCGCAAACCGCGCACCTATTTGAACGTATTCAGCGAGGCGATCGCGCAAACCGTCTAGACCTTCGGTTATTTTCTCTCCCGGATGACCCGCCAGAGCTTTTGCACCGGTATCCACTTTAATTCCGGGAATGATTCCCGCATCGGTGATGGCTTTCACAAAGGGAGTGCCGTCTTTTTTCTTCTGGCGGATCGTCTCGTCGTAGAGGATCGCGCCAGTAATGGATTCACCGAGGTTCGGCGTGGTCACAATCAACTCTCGGTATGCGCGCCGGGCCTCTTTGGTCTGCGGAATACCCAACTTGGCGAAGCGTTTGTTGCAGGTCGGATTGCTTTCATCCATGGCCAGCAAGCCCTTGTCGTCGGCGACCAGCTCCTTCGCGGTGTCTATGAGCTTTTGTGAATTCATTTGGGCGTACCCCATTTCCAGTTACGAATCTCCGGCAGGTCTTGGCCATGCTGGTCGATGTAGTGCTTGTGCTCGATGAGCTTGTCCTGCATCTGCTGCTTCAGGTAGTCGCCCTTGGAACCCAAATGCGCAAGGCGATCGACCACGTCCTGCACCAAGTGGAAACGGTCGAGGTCGTTCTGCACCCTCATGTCAAAGGCCGTCGTGATCGTGCCTTCTTCCTTGTAGCCTCGGACGTGGAGATTGCGGTTGGTGCGGCGGTAGGTCAACCGGTGGACTAGCGTCGGATATCCATGAAAGCCAAAAATGATGTGTTTGTTTTTCGTGAAGAGTGCATCGTAATCCGTTTCGCTCAGCCCGTGCGGGTGTTCGCTGGCAGACTGCAGCTTCATCAAATCGACGACATTGACGACCCGTATTTTCAGATCGGGCAGATGCTTGCGAAGGATGGAAACGGCAGCCAAAATCTCCAGCGTGGGTGTGTCGCCGCAGCAAGCCATGACCACGTCCGGTTCGGCGCCTTGGTCGTTGCTGGCCCATTGCCAGATGCCAATTCCTTCCGTGCAATGAACGACGGCGGCGTCTATGGTCAGCCATTGCGGCAGAGCATGCTTTCCTGCGACTACCACATTGACGTAATTCCGGCTGCGCAAGCAGTGATCGAAGACCGACAGCAAACAATTGGCATCGGGCGGAAGATAAACGCGAACGATATCGGCCTTCTTATTGATGACGTGGTCGAGGAAGCCGGGATCCTGGTGTGTGAATCCGTTGTGATCCTGCTGCCAGACGTGAGAGGCGAGCAGATAGTTCAGCGACGAAATCTTCCTGCGCCAGGGAAGTTCCAGGCAGACTTTCAGCCACTTGGCGTGTTGGCTGAACATCGAATCGACGATACGGATGAACGCCTCGTAGCTGTTGAACAGTCCGTGCCGCCCGGTCAGAAGGTACCCTTCCAACCAACCCTCGCACTGATTCTCGCTGAGCATCGAGTCCAGCACGCGACCGGCGGGCGCGAGGAACTCGTCATTTTTTACTTCACGGGCGTCCCACTGACGGTTGGTGAATTCAAAAACCGCGCCGAGAAGATTCGAGAGAGTCTCATCGGGCCCGAAGATACGGAAATTACGTTGATCCTGGTTCAGTTTGGCAACGTCGCGCAGGAAGCTACCCAGCACCAATGTATCCTGTCCGTTAACCTCGCCGGGCGAAGGAACGTTCACGGCGTGAAAATGAAAATCCGGCATGCGCAGGTCGCGCAGCAGAATGCCGCCGTTGGTGTGCGGATTGGCGCCCATCCGGCGGTCGCCCTTCGGTGCCAGTTCAGCCAATTCCGGCATGAGCCGCCCATTTTGATCGAACAACTCCTCGGGTTTATAGCTCTTCATCCAACTTTCAAGCTGCTCGACATGATCGGGATGCTCAGAATCTACGAGAAGCGGCACCTGGTGCGCACGGAAAGTGCCCTCGATTTGCAGACCATCGACGAATTTGGGCCCCGTCCAGCCCTTTGGTGATTTGAGGACGATCATTGGCCAGCGCGGCCGAGTGGCGTCGTTATTATTCCGCGCCTTGTTTTGGATTTCCCGGATGTCCTCGATGGCCTTATCCAAGGTGTTGGCCATAAGTTCATGCATTTTTTCCGGCTCATCGCCTTCGACAAAGTGAGGTGTCCAGCCGCACCCACGCAAAAATTGTTCCAATTCCTCATGCTCGATGCGCGCCAGGACGGTTGGATTACTGATCTTATATCCATTCAGATGCAGTATTGGCAGTACCGCTCCGTCAGTAGTGGGGTCGAGAAACTTGTTGGACTGCCATGAGGTCGCCAAGGAGGCCGTTTCCGCTTCACCGTCGCCGATGATGCATGCGACAATCAGATCGGGATTGTCGAACGCCGCCCCGAAAGCATGGCTGAGCGAGTACCCGAGCTCACCACCCTCATGAATCGACCCAGGCGTCGTCGGCGCGACGTGACTCGAAATTCCGCCTGGAAATGAGAACTGCTTGAACAGCTTCTTCATTCCGGCTTCGTCCCTAGTGACGTTGGGATAGATGTCAGTCCAACTGCCTTCAAGGTACACGTTGCCCACAATCGCCGGGCCGCCGTGTCCAGGCCCAGCGATGTAGAACATGTCGAGGTCATACTTCTTGATGACCCGATTCAGGTGCACGTAGATGAAGTTCTGGCCAGGCGTCGTGCCCCAGTGTCCGACCACCAGCGGCTTTACGTGCGACAGTTTCAGCGGTTCCTTCAGCAGCGGATTGTCATAGAGATAAATCTGGCCGACCGACAAATAATTAGCGGCGCGCCAGTAGGCATTCATTTTGTGGAGCAGTTCCGGGGAAAGAGTTGGGGAATTATCACGGGGAAGTTCCAGCGAAAAAGTTTGTGTCTTCATGGATCAATTCTCCTTTTTTGAACTAAGGCCGAGAACGCAACAAACCAACTTGGCGATCATGCGCTCTTCGTCCGTGCGAATGACACGTACCGCAACCCGGCCGGACGCCGTAGAAATAACCCCCTCATTGGCTGCGTTTTGTTTTTCCTCTAGTTGGATTCCAAGAAATCCCAGCCCCTCGCAGATCCGGCTACGAACCGTGGGCGCGTTTTCTCCGATGCCACCGGCAAAAACCAGTGTGTCCAGGCCGCCCAAGGCCGCCGCGAATGCGCCGATCCATTTCTTGACCTGGTAACAGAACAGCGCGACCGCTTCTGCCGCCCGCACGTCCTTGGACTCTCGGTCGAGTAGATCTCGCATGTCAGAACTGGTGTCGGAGATTCCGAGAAGTCCGGACTGGAAGTTAACCATCTCGTTGAATTGCTTTGCGCCCATGTTTTCAGTGCGCGACAAGTACCAAACCAAGCCGGGATCAAGATCGCCCGAACGGGTACTCATCGGCACCCCAGCGGTCGAGGTGAAACCCATGCTGGTGTCAAAGGATTTTCCGTCACGGACCGCCGCGAGACTTGCACCATTGCCCAGGTGGCTGAGGATGACGCGGCCAGTTGTTGCCGCACGGTCGCCGAGGCGCACGAGTTCTTCCGTTAGGAACGCGTACGACAATCCGTGAAATCCGTACCGCCGCACACCTTGTCCCTCGTAACGGCGGGGAATCGGCAAAAGCTGCGCGACCCGCGGCAGGTCGTGGTGAAAAGCCGTGTCGAAACATGCTACTTGCGGCAGGTCAGGAAATCGCCGATGAAACGCCTCAGTCAACAAAATCTCCTCCGGCAGATGCTCCGGATCGAATGGACTGAGTCGATGTAACTCCTGAATCAATTCCGCAGTGATTCGCTGCGGCTTGTAATACTTCGGCCCGCCATGCACGACGCGATGTCCTACCGCTGCCAAGGCGGTACTCCCGCTGCGTTCCTCCAGCCAATCCATCAGCACGCCCACCGCAACGGTGTGATCCGGCGCCGCCACTATCCGCGAAAGGTTGTTGGCCCGATCCTCACCCTTCACCCGGAAGGTGGCCTCCGGCAGTCCAATCCGGTCGATCGCACCTTCCAGAATTCGTGACAACGAGCCACCGCCCTCGAATAGCGCGAATTTGATACTCGAGGAGCCTCCATTGACGGTCAGGATGCGTGAGTTAGCGAAATTCATAGATCGTTCGACTTTCCGTCCATATCCGATCAAAGCTAATTTCGCGCACGTGTGCGCTGGCATTACGAACGCGGCCGAAGGAGAGGCGGAAGGAAAACAAGTATGAGGTTGCCGTTAGAACTCCCAGAAAATACGCGCCCGCGGGCAAGGTCTATCGAGTCAACCTTTCCTGTAAGCCACGCGGAAAATCTAAACCCCCGCGGCGGATACCTTTTCGCCAGAGTGCAGCGAGAGCTGGACCGGATGGCTGTCGACTCCGCCGCGTTGAAGCTCTTCGACGGTTTGATCGGCTTCCGTCTGCGTCGGATACATTGCGACAATTGAATTTTGTGTGGACATTTCAGAATCTCCCTCACGCTGGCCTTCTCAGCTCAAAAAACCAAATGCCAACCTGAAGTGTGACAGTGTGATACCCAGGAAACTGTTTCGTTTCGCACAGTAACTGTGAAAGAGCCATTGACCTGCTCCCCGGAGTTTAGTCCACCGAAAATGTAGTTTCTCTGGCGTAAAAACAGCCAGAGAGGAGTTAATACGACGATCCTTTCATGCAGTAGAGGCAGTCACGCACACGTTGTGTTATCCCCATCCATCTCGCGAAGCGCGTGATGGACCAATTGTGGACCACGGTCATGTGGCGCGCGGCTTCCTGGGTGCGACCATTCAGGACGTAACGCCCACGATGGCGAAGGCACTCAGCGTGAATGACGCCCAGGGCGTTCTCATCCCAGGCGTCACCCTCAAGGGACCTGCGTTCCGCCGCCGGCTACCGAACCGATGATGATCACGTCACGATGGCTCTCGTGCGGCGCGTTTATCCTTCCAAATGCATCGCGGCTTTTCGCAACCGTGATCTCTTCGACGCGCGTGGGCGATTGGCACGAGTTACTTTTCGACCTGCACCGTGTAGTCGCTACCTTCCCAGGAGTTGCTATCCGGCCAGAAGAATGTGAATCGGATCGGCGTTTCCTGTTTCGCGGCGATGGGGATGTCTACGAAACTAATTCCGAATCTGGTAGCAGAGGACGCCGTGTCTACGACGGTCGTCCACTCGTCGCGTGTCCAATGCAAATGGAACGCCGAGGGAACCTGAATGCGCAAGGTGTATCCCTTTTTGACAGTCCTCGCATGCCGATTCGGCTTCCATATCTCAAATAGTTGGCACTTCTTGCGGTCTCCAAGATATCGCTGCGCTACTTGTGGGATGCGGTCGAAAACCTGGCCGTCGGATACGGACCTCAGGAGTTTGACGTACTCCGCATGCGCCCACATGAGCGGCATGGCCGACCCGGTGGGTTTGCCGAGGAACATGTATGCGGACGGCAGATCCCGCTCGTCCCAAACCTGCTCTGGCAACAAACCTGTCGGAGAAGCGAAGCCTTCCATCGCTCTGATAAATGGCTTCACGTCTCGTCCAGCGGCAAGTTCAAAATGCGCCCGCTCTCCCGCGAGCAACGGCCAGGCTCGGCCCTGGCCCCATCCCCGGTAAGGACCGCCATCTTCTCGTTGCCCATAACCGTCGTGATTGTAACGATGCCACACCGATCCCGCCGAGGTGTCCGTTTTCAACATCGCGTCGATCACTTTCAGTGACTCCGTGATCAGCGGATCATCCGCTTTTCTAATTCCATAACGAACCAGCTCAAGAAATCCGGCATCGACGATCTCTTTCGCCGGAAATGAATTCTGCGCGCCGTACGGAAGATTCGTGATCTTCAAGGTTCCCGAGTTTGGATCTTCAGCGGGATCGGGATTACCCACATCGTCAGGAAGAATGCGAATGTAATGGCGTCGAATGCCTGGGACCAAAGTTCCTTCCGTGGTCACCGTCCACAAGTCCACGTGCGATTCCAAAAAGTCTGCGTATTGCTCAAGGAACTCCGCAGATCTGGTATCTCCCCTTTGTCTGCAGAAACAAGTCGCGGCTATCAACGCCGCGATGTTCGAAGCTAGAGTAGACGGCGAATAGCCACTGGCTTCCTCCCACCGCTCCTGTTGTGTCACTGGCCCGTGCCGAAGCAAATAATTTGCCGCCTTGAGCACCATAGGATAGGGGTCGAAGTCTATCAAGGCATTCAGCTGGTGGAGCCGCAAGGCGAGCAACACGGGAAAGGCCACTTCGTCCAACTGAATTCCACGCCAGTAGGGAGTTCCGTTCACCCAGAAGTTCTGCGCAAAACCACCGTCCTCTTGCTGCGAAACCGCCAGATAAATTAGTGCTCGTAGGGGGGTGGCGCTTTCACCGGCGGCCAGCAATGCCGATGCACTGTTGACCATGTCGCGAGTCCAGACCAAGTGGTATCCGCCTTGATCCATATCGCTCCGCGCTTCGCCCCAAGGGATGGCCAACGAAGCGATCAGCGCTCCTGGATAGGACTTGTCTTCGTGAGCGAGCAGCAAACTGAAACTGCTGTGGTACAAATTGCCTTTATCACATGAGAACTTTTCCAGCGGAAGCTGGTGCGCGCAAGTGCGCTCCCACTGGTCTTGGTATCGTTTGTGGTGCTCAGCGAAAGAAATTCCGAGCGCCTGCAGCAGCGTGGCGATGGCGTGATGCTGGGTATCGCCGAAGGCTAGTCCCAGGGTGAATTCGCGGTTTGTTTTTAGGTCGAGCTCCCCAGTGAGAGCTATATTCCCGTTTGTCGCGTGGTCAAACTCCCAGTCCATCTTAAAATCATGAGCTATATCGGTCCAGCCATCGCTCCGACCTACATAGCCGCACGATGTGCGAATAAAGGGTATGGTGGCCACCAGTGCCAGCCACATGCCGTCTTTCTGGGCCATCAGAATCTTGCGGCCATCGAGCTCCGCAACGTAACCATTGTTGCCCCATCCTCCAACTTCCAGGTGAGGAGCACACAGCGCGTATAGGTGGAGATTGGAAATGAAATCCTCGTCGCCGGTAATCTTGGTATGTTGCAAAACGCACGAAAGATGTGGTGCGGTGATGACTTCCTTCACAATCGTGTACCGGCCGTCGGGCGCTGAGTTCGTGCACCGATACCCCAGAGCATGATCGGAAAGGCGCTCGAATCTGGATTTGAGGTGACGCTTCTCTTCGTGGAAGAAGGTCTTGCCGTCCGTCACCAGGTATTGCAAGTCGCGAAGCTGTGGGCGATCCACCGTCGGATGAAAGACCTCGGTGATTATGCCGTTCCACAGCGTGAACCAGATTTGGCTGGAAGCGGAATAGGCGGTTCCGACCCCGTCCTTAGCGCCATTGGTCCAGCGAGGTTGAACACCAGGATGCCCAAATGCGCCATTCTTACTTTCTACCATCATCATTTATATCTCCTGTTGTCCGGCTTGCTCGTTCCGTCAATGAATCAGTGGAGCGAGAGCGATACACGTCAATCCCAATAAAAAGAACAAAAACATCGTCGCCAGCAAACCCTTGACCCGGCTTCCCGAGCCGCGAAATTCCTTCCACACAAAAATCCCCCAAATCGCGGAGATCATCGTATTGCCCTCGCCGAGAGAGAAGGACGTGGCCGGCCCGATCATCGGTACGGAAGAAGCTACAAAGTTGGCAATCGTGCCCACGCCCCAGATAACTCCGCCTAAGATTCCCCAGACATGTAGAGTCAGGTGGCCCTGGAAATAATCCTTCATTCGCAGCGGCCCGCCACTTATCGGGCGGCGCATCAGCCCATAGTTCATGGGAAAATTGGCGATCACGGCGCCCAAGGCGAAGACGAAATATACGGTGTAGGGTCCTAAATGACGCGGCCCTGTTAACGCCTTGGCAACGAAAGGATAGAAAAGGCCAACAGCCACGCCACAGGCTAGACTAAGTCCAACCCCTTTTTTACTTGCTTTCCCGCCTCCGGATAGGCCGCGATACGCGAATGCATCGAACAAAATGGCGATGCAAATCAGCGCAATTCCACCGAAGAGAAGTAACGGATTACCTTTCGGCAAGATGCCATAGTTGATGGTCGCCCCAATCACTAGCGCCAGGCCAGCTCCGATCGGAAACGCTACGGCCATGCCCGCCACGGAGATCGCCGCGACCAGCAGCAAGTTTCCGAGATTAAAAATCACGCCCCCGAAAAAAGCCTCTAGCAGGCTCTGCGCACTCGCGTTACTCAAATTGCAGAGAAAACTTTCGGGCGAAGACGGATTCGTGTTTCCGAACGTTAATCCAACCGCCAGCGCACAAGCCAGCAGGCCGCAAATGTAATCCCAATAGAACAATTCGAACCGCCAGTGCGCATCGATTTTCTGTGTGTTTGCCCAGCTGCCCCAACACAGCATGCTCAGGAGCATGAGCGCGAGCGCAGCCGCGTAAGTATGTGGGACAAACAATCGTCACCTGACCATTAGTTGGGTGAAGAGTGTGCTGCGTACCTCACCGGTAATGCTGAGTCTGTCGCTGTCGCGCGATCGGAACTACCTCTTCGTATTTATTCCGCAATTATTCCACCACCCAAATCGTTAACCCTTTGCCTCGGCGGACGAGCTCTTCGGCAGGGTCTCCATCAATGAGCTCTTTTAGCCACGAGAGCGATTTTCTGCCGATGACCACGGTGTCGCATTGGCGCGCCCGTGCCAGGCCCAGAATTTCCTGGCTGGCCCGGATGCCGTCCACGAGGTAACAAAAGTGCGCTTCAATTCTCGCTTTGGTAATCCCAGACCGCTGCAGAATAGCGTTCGCGTGATCCAAGGTGCGCTGTTCCGTCGTAGCTTCTTTCGTGTTCCATCGTGACTTGTATGAGCGAACCCGCTCTTTATCCGTGCCGCGGAACTCAACCAGTTGCGTAGGAGGTGATCCGAGACTGTGTACCAGGCAAATCTGGAAATTCGCCCGCCCCGCGGCCATGCGGGCCACGTATTGCAATGCTTTTGTCGTCGCGGGTGATTCATCGACAACAATTAGCAGCTTGTTGTTTTTCATCTGTTTGACGTGGCCTACCTTCCAAGGTTAAGCCGGGACCAATTTACTAGCGCCGTTGGTCTCTTCAAGGGTGATTTCCTTGGGTTTAATCGCGCGGTCTTGACCCAATCCCATCGTCAGCGCGGTCATTCCCGCAAGACCTCCCAATTCCATGGTCTCGACGGCCGAGCTGGGAACGATGACAATTGTGGAGTTCTGTTTCAACCCTTCATACAGCATGTTCATGGCTCGCAGATGGAATGCCACTGGATTGTTCGCGTAGGTCTTGGCCGCTTCGCCAAAACTCTCCGCCACTTGGCGCTCGGAATCTCCGAGGATCACGCGGGCCTGACGCTCGCGTTCGGCCTGCGCCTGCATGGACATGGCATTTTCCAAAGCCGAAGGAATCAACACATCCTTAACCTCCACCGAAATCACGTTGATGCCCCACGGCTCGGTGCGCTCATCAATAATTTTCTGCAGGATGCCGCTGATTTTGTCGCGGCCTTCCAGCATTTCCGACAACATAGTTTTGCCGATGACGTCACGCAAGGCCGTCTGTGATGCCCAGCTAATCGCGCTCTGGTAATCCGCTACGTCCAGGGCCGCTTTCTTGGGGTCGATAATCTTCCAAAACAAAACCGCATCTACATCTACGGGCACGGTATCTTTCGTCAAGGTTTTTTCGGCCTTGAACGAACTGGTCAACACGCGGGTATCGATCCAGTACGGAATGGTATCGATGAGCGGGATAATCATGAAGAATCCCGGTCCCTGGAGAGACCGGAACTTGCCTAGACGCAAAACCACCGCTTTGCTCCATTGATCGGCAACCTGAATCGCGGACGAGACTACCGAGGCCAGGAGCACCGCGCCTCCCAACACCCACACACCCTCAAAGTCAGCAGACACTCGGCGAATCGCGTATGCCACGACAGCTCCTGCGGCTACGATGACCACGAACACCAATAACGGAAACGAACCGTTTTTCCTCATCTCATTCACCTCTTTTCGATTTCGAGATTCTGCAACTCATTCCGCGCAAACCGTTTTGACTTTTGCTCGACCACCCTTCGCGGTCTTCTCATCCTGCAAATCATCGGTCATTTCCTCGAGCAGGCTGGCGAACCCTCCGGGACGGAGCGCCCGCTCCCCGAGGCATTCTTTTCCATCATCGATTGCTGGCAGCCAGAAGCAAGAGTTCTCGACCGGCAAGCAGAGAAACGCCGTGATCGACATCCCGACTAGCGTCAAAAGAAGACTGAATCCGGTTCCATCCGCGAGATGAGTGTCGCTTAGGACCAAATCAAACGTTTAGTCAACCAAGCGCTTGCGCGCAGATCGCAGGTCATCCACGAAATGGCATTGCAGCCCCCAGCTCTCCAACCGTTCCGTAAGGTTCGGAGAGCTGAGTAACCCCCGCCCCACCAGGAGTACCTCCGTACCCGAGAGCGTCATTTGTCACCCCTCAGGTATGTAGTTCCACAGGGAGCGCTCGACGCGAACGCGACATTCCGCGACGAGCGCAATCCACGGCTTCCGGCGTACAGTTCAGGACTTGGCGCTGGTCTCGTGCGCATACCCGCTAATTTCATGCAGCAGTGGTCGCGCTGATACCGGAACAGCTATTTTCCCGTCAAGAATCTCGTGGCGGTCGACATCATGCCCGTACATCGCGGTGTCTCCGCTCTTGTCGGCTTGTACCACTGCGCCGTCCAGGCTGACGCCGGCGAAAGCTCCCTTGGTTCTTGAGTACGACAGAATCTCGGCAGCCAGTTTTACGTCGGTGCCGGCAGCTGCATTCCGCCCCACGGGCCCCGCCGCTACAGAAGCGTCGGCGCCAAGCTTGAATTTATCTCCGAGCAAACTTTGCAAGGCGTGATCGTTCATGAATAGCATCACGAGGTCCGTAGAAGAGCCCCCGATCTGATATCCCACGCTTCCGCCGTCAATCGCGATAAATACCGGGGCGCTCCAGCCATGTCCCGTGCGGCAGGTTGCTAGTCCTCGGCCGTAGTTGCCGCCAAATATGAAAGCGAATTTCAAATCTCCTGGAATGATGGCGATGCACTTCGCCGATGCCAGCAGACCCTGCGGAATACCCTGATCCGGTGTGTTCATGATCTCCCGGAAGACTTCAGCAGCTTTGTGCGTTCTTTTGACGTCATCCTCGTGGTCCGAGGCCACCGCGGGTAGGGTCACAACTAACGCTAACGATACGCAGACAACAAGACGCTTCAACATTTTCTTTACCTCTTTCAAGTTTCGGTCCACTCGCGTGCGATACTGCTTCATGGATCTCGAATTCAATTCGTGAATCGCGGGGACTACGCTCCAAAGCAAAGTGTTCGCCCATTCCCAGGTGCGTACTTCCTGTCTTTAATCCTCATGTTGGTCCGCTTAATATCGGATCAACGATTTACGTTGCTTGCGCAATCTTAGATCCTGTTAATCAGCAAGACTGTTCCGAAAGAGACATATTGCGAAGTTAGGCCCGGATACGCCAAGAACGTGCCGCGCGGTGCCAGCACGTTCTTTTTCACTTAAGAGCAGCTCGTACTAAGAATTCGACGTGTCCGAATCTATCGGCCGACTGAACTGCGTTGTGGTTCGGCATTCGCGGGCGGTTAGCGAAACGCACTTGATTCATTAACTGCGTAATTCTGGTAATCGACCGTGAGTGTCTCCCTGCCGAATATCCTGACCGCCGAAACCGCTGTTTCTCGCGAGACAACCCAGAATCCATCGATCTTCTGATAGCTCCGCTCAAAATCCACCCGCTTGACCCAAAACGATGGGTTCTTCGCAAGATGGCCCGTGATTTTCACGATGGCGAAGTCCTGCGTGTCGATCCAGATCGTTCCGTCGAACAGGTCCGTTTCCTTGCGTTTCGGAATGGCGTGAACCACGGTGCACTCAGAGTTGCCGATTCTGTCCAGGGCCACGAGTTCGAAGGTGTAATTCTCCGGAGTGATCAAGCCCTCCGCATCTTTTTTAGCTCGTAGCCTTGTCTGTTCATCTTTCATGAGTTGGCGAAATACGCGCTGCCGCACCAAACCTGACCCTGTTGCGGAGGTTCTGACGAAGGTTTCTGTCGCTGGAGCTTGGTACTCCATGAGAACCACCTCCTGCGCAACCACCTCCCCTTTCTCGTTATGAACCTCGTAAGTGCGAACGGCAGACACCCGCTCTAAGTGATCTGCCTGCCAACGGTGGTACACGCTCATTTTGGAAAACAGCTCTGCCGTGCGTTCTTGTCCGGCGGCGGAAGAATCACGCGGCCTTGCTGCCTCCATGACGTTCTCAGCCGCCTTCTGAGGATGCGCAGAAGGATTCCCGACTGCCAGCATTCCCATCAAACACAGGCACCTCGTGATGAACGCAACTGCAGATCCCATACCTAATCTCCTGCCGATATCCTCGGAAGCTTCGCGGAACGGCTAACGCACGAATCGGGAGCGGATTCTGTGTCCCGACCCCATCACACGACGGGGAAGTCAGCGGCGCGGGCGGGAGGCGCACACAATTACGATCCCGCAAACGAGCGCGATGGCCCCCGCCACTGGAATTACCGGATTCATCCTCTGCGATCCAGCGTCCTGAACCATGAGTCGTATGGGTGATGCGAAACATGCGAGCGAAACGATTCCCAGACCGATCAACGTGATGCCCGCAATCAACAGTCTTTTCATGCGATCTCTTCCGCTGAGCGGGAGCCCTGGTGCGGGTTTGGCCACCTCATCTGGACTTTCGAGAGCTGACCGCAGAGCTGGTTCCAGAACAAAACTAACACTCTCGAAAAAGCAGCACTGTCCTCAACAGGACACTCTTACATTTTCCCGCCGTGACGGGCAGTTCCTGTGCGGTTGCTTGCATGAGGCCTGGTGATCGATCCGACGCTGGTAATCGACAGGGAGAGTTCCATAGTGTCCGAAACCGCACAGTTTCCGCGCTCTCAATCTGCCAGAGTCACTTTGGTACTCACCTTTTTTATTTGGGCGAACTGGTGGTACACGAGGAGATTTTCACATGTCCACAGAAAACTCGGTTGTAGCAGTCTATCGTACGCACACGGAAGCGGATGAAGCGGTCAAGGAATTACAAAAGGGTGGAATCGACATGCACAGCCTGTCGATCGTCGGGAAGGGGTACCACAGTGACGAGCATGCCGTGGGCTACTACAACATCGGCGATCGCATGAAATATTGGGGCAAGATGGGTGCCTTCTGGGGCGGTTTTTGGGGTCTGCTGTTTGGGTCGGCCTTTTTCATGATCCCGGGTCTCGGTCCAATCCTGGCGGCGGGACCCGTTGTTGGCTGGATCGTTGCCGCCCTAGAGAGTGCAGCAGTGGTGGGGGGAATCAGTG
>Ga0302303_10000819_pt1 | contig 22722 bp, 17 predicted proteins | sample III_Palsa_E2_1_FD_194542 | JGI IMG/M metagenome (GOLD analysis project Ga0302303, IMG submission 194542) | Peat permafrost microbial communities from Stordalen Mire near Abisko, Sweden - III_Palsa_E2_1 | ecosystem: Environmental > Terrestrial > Soil > Palsa > Peat permafrost | place: Sweden...
GTAAAAGAACAGTTTAATGCCCTGCTTATGGCATTCATCCGCCAAATCCTTAAGCGGGTCGTGATGATATGGCGTAGCATCAACAATATTATAACCCGTCGCATCGGTTTTAAACATGCTAAAGCCATCATGGTGCCGCGATGTGATGGTGATGTATTTCATGCCCGCGGCCTTGGCCAAAGCAACAATATCCTTCGCGTTAAACTGCTGCGGGTTAAAAAAGCCGGCCAGGCGACTATAATTTTTATAAGGTATCCCACGATCATGCATCACCCACTCGCCGTTGCCCAAAATACTGTATATGCCCCAATGGATAAACATGCCGAATTTCATATCCCTAAACATTTCGCGGCTTTCCAAATTCTCTTTGGTTGGCGTGTAATCGGGCATTGGGTATGGGTAAACTGCCTGGCAAACAGCCAGTTTTGCTATCAGCAGAAATACTATCGACAACAGGCCCGCTTTTTTAATTATTGTGTTCATGGTTTACTTATATTGGTTTTATTAAAGGTCGAATATTTTATCCATTAACACCCACTTTACGCCTTCTTTTTCGCCCGGCAAAGCTTGCTGATATTTCCACATCAGGCTTTCCCATTCCTGTACTTTTAAATTACCGGCATCCATTTTAGCTTTGGTTTCGAAGCTAAAAGCATCGTTTACTTCCATTATCATCAACAGCCGGGTTTTGTAACGGTATATTTCCAGTTTTTCAATTCCCGAGCCTTTAATGCTTTCAGTAATCTCCGGCCATATTTGCCGATGGTGATGTTCGTATTCGGCAATCAATTGCGCATCATCTTTTAGATCGAGTGTTAAGCAGTACCTTCTCATTTGCCGTTTAATTGGTTGAATTTAATTATTGCAGCTTTGCGCCATAAATTTATTGGTTTAAACCCATCAAATTCAGTTTCCCAATAAATTATTCGCAGGAAAATATTATGTTTGAGTTAATTATTTAAACTTTTAAACCTAATGAACCAGCAAACCAGTCCGGTAAATTCGGCAAGGCGTATACTTTTAGCCAGCCTTACCGGTACCACTATCGAGTTTTTTGATTTTTATATTTATGCCAATGCTGCCGTACTGGTATTTCCTAAACTATTTTTTCCATCGGCCAACGCCACCGCCTCAACACTGGCATCGTTTGCAACGTTTGCACTGGCATTTATCGCGCGGCCTATCGGCGCAGCATTGTTCGGCCATTTTGGCGACCGCAAAGGCCGTAAAACTACCCTGGTAGCGGCATTAATGACTATGGGGCCATCAACCGTTGCTATTGGTTTATTACCAACATATAGTTCTATCGGCATTTTAGCGCCTGCCTTACTTTGTTTATTTCGTTTTGGCCAGGGCTTAGGCTTGGGCGGCGAATGGGGCGGCGCTGTGTTATTAGCAACCGAAAACGCCCCTCCGGGTAAAAAAGCCTGGTACGGTATGTTCCCGCAATTGGGCGCGCCTATAGGTTATTTTCTTTCTATCGGGATATTTTTGCTGCTGAGTAAAAACATGAGCGAACAGCAGTTTGCCGCTTACGGATGGCGCATACCATTTATAGCCAGCGGCCTGTTGGTAATTGTTGGCCTTTATGTACGGTTAAAAATTACCGAAACGCCCGATTTTATAAAAATTATGGAGAAAAATGAGCGCTCCAAAGTGCCGTTTTTGGATGTGTTTACTAAAAATACCAAAGCGCTTGTACTAGGCACATTGGCTACTGTTGCCACTTTTTTGGTGTTTTACATCATGACGGTGTTTACCCTAAGCTGGGCAACATCTGCCCTGCATTATTCAAAAATAAGCTTCCTGATAGGGCAAATGGGTTCGATGATATTTTTTGCCATTGGCATACCACTCTCGGCTGTGCTGGCCGACCGTTATGGACGCAATAACATGCTGGTTGTAGCTACGATTTTAATTTTATTATTTGGCTTATTTTTCTCGCAATTATTTGTCGCAGGTAACTTAACACAAACCTACATTTTCCTGTGTTTGGGCTTATTTTTGATGGGGCTTACTTATGGGCCGATAGGAACCACACTTGCCGAGATATTCCCACCATCGGTACGCTACACAGGTTCTTCGTTAGGGTTTAACCTGGCGGGGATATTAGGTGCATCACTAACCCCGCTGATAGCAATTAAGCTGGCAACAAAATATGGGCTTGCTTATGTAGGTTATTATATAGCCTTGGTGGCTATTGTTTCATTGATAGCGTTATTATTAGCCAGAACATCAATGAAAAGTAATAAACAAGGTTAATATTAAGCAACTAAACAAACAGCCGCAAATCAAATTAAATTGATTTGCGGCTGTTATATTTTACGGCTTTAATAAGCTTATATCAGCCGCACCGCAAAACTCGGTAGATAATTCGCCCGATAGGCCTAAATTTGCTTCAATACCGGTTTGTACCTTGATAAAGTCGATCCCTTTCAGCTTAATTTTATTGCCGTTTTTATCAATCGCGTTAGCAATATCAACGGTATCGCCGCCGGGTGTACTGTCGGAATATCCGTAAGCAAATGCCTTACTGATTACAAAGCCCGAGCCGCTGATATTGGTTGATGGCAAAGTTGTACCGGTTAAAGTATAAGTATTGCTTTTGATACCTAAAGGATAGTAGGATTGCTTATGAAATATATTTGTTTTCACAAAGCCGGTTTTACCCTGGTTATCTGCCCATGGTACGCTACAAGTATCACAAGCCGGGCGGGTGTAAGTAACCGAGTAATTGCGGATGTAGCCGGGCATATTGGTTTCGCTGCCAGCTAACTCGTACCAGGTATCATCGGGTTTGCCATTGCCGTTGGTATCCTGCATAACCCATATTACACCGGGTTCTGCAAAGTTGGCAAAGGCGTTACCATATACTACAATATCGCCTTTATTGGCTACATCCAGTACGGTGTGGTCAAACCCAAGCACTATAAAGCCGCCGTATGCACCAAGGCTTACCAGCCCTTTGCTGGTGTTTAAGGTGTTTTGCGCGGCCAGTGTATCAGAAATTGTTGTGTTAATGTATTGCCCCGGTGCAGGGTTAAACTGGAACAATTGGGTAACATACGCGCTGCTGCTTGCTGTAACCGGCCTTATGGGGGCCTGGGGCGGTATTACCGCCTGTTTATCCTTTTTACAGGCCGACCAAAGTAAACTGAAAGCGAGAAATAAAACCGCGATTTTTTTTGTGTAATTGTGTGTTTGCTTTTGCATTATAATTTGTTTTTAAAATGGTGAATAAGCAGAAGATGGCCGCAGGATACGGCGGGTGGAGATTTTAAAAACGAAGCAATGCCTAAGCAACGGTTAACCGCGCTTATTGTAAATAATTTCATGATTGTTGTGAATTAAAGCCCACAGCAAGCAGAATGTGAAGTACGAAAAAAATGGAAATACACGAAAGTATTCTCATTCCAGCTTCAATCCCCGAAAGCCAATGAATTAATAAATTGTTTGGCAGGTCTTCTGACTTACTTCTCTCGGCCCTGTCTTCCCATCCCGGTTAATATCGGGACAGTGACAATAAGAATGGGCCTTGGTATTTGAAGCTTACAGCTGCGGGACAGTCCCGGATTTACACCGGCTTCCCTTTTAATCCCGGTAATTAAACCGGGAACCAAAACGTTATAAAGGTATATATTAAAGCGATATTTTATAAAGATATTTATATAAAAAACGCCCTTGAATTATCAACGGCGCTTTTTTTATAAGTGATAAGGTATTTTATTTATCCAAACTACAAAAATCCTGTGGATTTTCTACATTTTCAAACAAACTGGCAACACCAAAAAGCGGCGCGTTTTCGCCGAGGCGGGCCAGTTCAATTTTCAGTGATTTTAAACGCTTTTGGAGTTGAGGCAAAAACAAATCGGATGCTTTAGCGATGTTGCCGCAGATGATGAGCAGTTCGGGTTTAAATTCATCAACTTTTTCTTCGAGAAAATCGCCCAGGTTTTCGGCAAATTCATTAAATATTGCTGCTACTACGGGGTTTTTAGTCCCTAAAATAGCCAGCTCTTTTACTTCGCTTGCGCGAACGCCTGTCAGTTCATAATACCGCTTTAAAAACCATCGGGTAGACATGTATTCATCAGCAATACCTTTTTTAAATGGCAGGCTACCCCAGTTGGTATCTTTGGTAACACCCTTGCTATAATGTGCAGAGCCAAAACCTGTGCCCAGGGTTATGCCTATTATGTTTTGATATTGCTTTCCAAAATTGGCCCAAACTTCCCCTGCTATTGAAGCCTCTGCGTCGTTCCTGAATTTTATGATTGACGGATCAAGGCTTAGGTCATCGGCCAAATGTTGTTTTACGTTCATTTTATAAATGGCCTCAAACTTATCCAGCCCCGTTATGTACGATATGCCGTTTTCATAATCAAATGGGCCCGGCATGGCAATACCCAAACCTGATATGGTAAGGTTTACGCTTTTGATAGATTGATCGAAGGATTTTTCCCAGCCTTTTAGTATATGTTCTGCCGTATCCTTGCTGCTTACATCAACCCTGGCAATGCTTTCCTCAATAATCGAATTGGTTTCAATATTACAAATAGCGGTTGTTATGTGCGAGCCACCAACATCAGCCGTTAAAACATAAGGTGTCGCTAATCTATTTTTCATAATTTATTTATTAAGCCATAACCGCTAACCGGTTACCTGCTGATGTTTGTTAATTTGTTAATTTATCGCTTACCGGATCGGGTGCTGCAGGGTGAATAGGGTCATAAACCGCAACTGCCACGCGCGAATCGGCACATCCGTAGTATAAAAACCATTTCTTTTTAAAATACACCATACCCTCAATAAACACAGTACCGTTTACGTACTGCCCGCTTTTTTCAAACGGTTCCCTTGGCCGCAGGAACGGCACATCAAGCCTTGTAATGGGTTTTGATGGGTCATTTTTATCAAACAAAGCCTGCCCGGCACAATAGGAGTTGGCGGTAAACCTTGGGTCGCGGCCTTCAGCCGGTTTATTTTTGCCGTTGTAAAAAAGGATAATCCCTTTATCAGTCATAATTGCCGGCGGCCCGCACTCGGTCAAATCGCTGTCGAAATAACCGGGGCGCGGCGATATTAGTTCTTTCAACTCGCCATCTTTATTTACCACGGGCGCCCAGCTAACCAGGTTGGTTGATGTTGCCGCGTACACATGGTGCTCGCCCCAATACATCCAGTACTTCCCGTTTATTTTGATAATTACCTGCTTACCGTTAACCACTTTTGTTAGTATGGACGCCGATTTGGTGGCCATATTAAAAAATTTACCATTATACGCTTCGCGGAATATAGGGCCGTATTTTTTCCAGTGAATTAAATCACGACTGGTGGCTGCGCCAAGGCGGGGTACATCGCGGTTCCATTCGGTATAAAAAACTACGTATGTTCCATTTGGCGTTACTGCTACGCGCGGGTCTTCACAACCACCCGGCCACTCAAATTTCTTCGCTAAATCATTATCGGGATATAACACGGGTTCGGGCCTGCGCTTAAAGTGTACGCCATCGCTGCTTTCGGCATACCCTTCTCTTGATGTACGAAAACCAATGCCGGTGCCGTATAAGTCTTCAGCACGATATAAAACCACAATTTTGCCGTTTTTGAGCGCGGCAGCGGGGTTAAAGGTATCATTAGCCTCCCAGGCAACCGGCTTTTTGCTTACCGGGTCGTTAAACCTGGCTGCCTTATCGGGCGATATAATTGGGTTTACACCCGCTACCCTTACAAAGCCGCCAAATGCCCATGAGGGTAATTTGTTGACATTGGGCTGGGCAAAACAATTTTGGGCAAACAGCAGGAAGCTTAATATGCCCCAAGCTTTTATTATTTTAATCATAACGGTTGGGAGTAATTAAATTTGAGGTGTAGCTATCCAAAACCCAATAGCAAACCGCCTGTTGACGGCTGCTATTGAGTTGGTTTTTTAAATAAGCCTTAATTTTAATTGGGGCTTTCCATTACATAAAGTGAACCTACCTGGGAATCAGATAGCACTATATTATACAGGCGAACATCATCTATCGACCCCTGGAAATAGCTTGCCCCATAAAAATAATCGGGGTTAGTAGTGTCTGTAAAATTATAGGCCGATTTTGGCAGCTCATTACCTATACAAGCATTTACTATAGTTTTTAAAGGTGCCAGGTTTCCATTAACTACTGCATCTTTTTGCAGTACACCGTTTATGTAAAACTTTTCGCTGCCGCTTGTATATGATGCAGCAATCTGCATCCATGTATTAAGCTGAACAGTTCCGTTATACGGGCCAATACCCGGACTATCATCTGTATCAAAAATCCCCTGATCGGTGGAAACAGTCAAGAAAGGGAAATTATTATTCTGCAACTGGAATTTGTATCCATAATAATGGTCGACAGAAAAAATATAGTTACCCGCACTGGCCACTGTTGGTTTAACCCAGCAAGTAATTGTAAAGTTACTTGGGTGTAACGATGCATCGTACGGTATTTCAATATAAGCGCCGTTATTAAAATAATAGGCGCTATTGGCATTTCCATACCTGTCGGTAGTTAAAACTGGCAGTGTATTACCATCAACCGCTGTAGCTGCCGATGTGCCCACATAATTTGTTTGCAGGGTACCATTATGGCCGTTACCCGATGAATCATTAGCATTACCGGTAAATTTCCAGTAAGCTACCAGGTTGGCAGCCGATACCTGCTGTATAAGCTTAGTTTTAAACGTAGCTTCCGCACGTTCCAAATTAGCGGTGGCATTGTTAACCTGCTGCTGTGTAAACGTTGTGCCGTTTTTTACACCTAAAGCCAGTGTAATTACACTATCCAGCGCTTCTTTGGAGCCGACTGAATACTGGCCTGCCTGCTTACCTTCAGTTGATGAATTGTACAAAGCCGTTGCCGAATCTATTTGTATAGATAATTGAGTTTTATCTGCATTAAAATCAGCTGTTGAGCTATTTTTTTTACAGGATTGTATGATAAACGTAGCAGCAACCATGATAATGATTACCGTTACTAATTTTTTCATTTTTTTCATTTTTCCGTTTCTAAAGGGTTACACTATAAACCTAATTTTAGATTTGTTTCTCTTTCGCTTTCCGGTATAGGGAAAAACTTATCAGTATTAAAATTAAAGTTTGGCTCATCGCTAAGCGCGGCATTTGCATAGGTTGCGCCATAACGGATAATATCAAAATACCTGTGAAACTCCAATGCCAGTTCTGAACGCCGCTCCCTTTGTATATCATCACGCAATTGGCTTTGGTCGGTGGTAGTGATATCAGGCAATAAACCGGCTGGTACTGTTGGATAACCCGGTAAAGTGGTATCGTACATATAACTTTCCCTTGCCCTTTTACGCACACGGTTAAGCGGTATTAAAGCGCCCGCTGAATTGCCGGACTCATTTAAACCCTCGGCCTCAATTAATAAAACATCTGCAAAGCGGATAGCTTCATAATTTAAGTTTCCATCACCTTTGGTAGTGGTAGGTACTTCGGATAAAGGTTGTACATGTTTCAGGCTAACGTAACCTGTAGTGGTCCATGAGGCATCAACAGGTACGCCAAAATAATTGCCGCCTACCGGCGCTAAGGTGTAATTTTCGCGCGGGTCTGCTACCCCACCGCTTGATACTTCATAGTTATTAACCAGGCTTTGGGTTGGTAAAAAGAAGCCATAACCATTTTGAGCCACCGGCGCAAAGTATTGATTTAGGCCATTGCCCTGTGTAGGTGTTAAACCTGCTTGTTCCTGCACGGTAAATATCCCTTCGGCATTATTTTTTGTTGCAGCCCTGAAATTATCAGCATATACCGGCAACAAACTATAAACTCCCAATGCATCAACGGCTTGTGCAGTTGATGCGGCCAAAGCCCATTTTTGCTCAAACAGGTAAGTTTTTGCCAACAGGGCTAATGCTGCACCTTTGGTTGCGCGGCCTACATCTGTAGTTGCGGTATAAGTAGTTGGTAAGGCTGCGGCGGCGGCTGTTAAATCCTTTTCTATTTGCGCGTAAATTTGAGCTTGCGGCAAAGCCGGGCTCTGCAATTCGGCAGGGGTTTCAACTTTCAGGTGCAATGGTATAGCGCCATAGGCTACAGTCAAATTAAAATAATAGTAAGCCCTTAAAAATTCTGCCTGTCCTACAACCAATGTCCGGGTGGCTTCATCTATTCCCGGTACGCTTGTGGCTAAACCATCGGTTACCACATTACATTTAAAAACACCATCATAATAAAGGCCCCACATTGCTTCAACCGCAGCATTAGCGGGCAAAATGTTAAATGTATCGATATTTCCAAAATCGGCCTCATCACCTGCACTGGCGCCTTTTACAACATCATCAGATGCCACATCGCCCAAAACCCATATAACATTTGATGCAGGGTTGGTAAAAGTAAGGTCGCTATATGCCGCGTTTACCGCCAATGTAGCGTTACCATCGGACGTAAAGTAATTGGTTGATTGATACGTGCCCAGCACCGGCTGGTCCAAAAACTTTTTACAGCCCGTAGTTGCAAAAAGCAACGCGGATGTTAAGTATATATAAATATTTTTCGTTTTCATGTCTCTGCGTTTTTAGATTAGAAATTACCGGTTATGCCAACTGTAATAGTCCGTGCCGATGGGTAAGTACCCCAATCAATACCAACAGCTTTGTCACCATCGCCTGCGTTATCTGCATTTTCATACTGTTCCGGGTCGAGTCCGTTGTATTTGGTAAATGTTAACAGGTTTTGCCCGCTTACATACACCCTTACAGATGATATACCCAAACTGTGCAAAGCATCCTTGCCTAATTTGTAGCCTAACTGAACGTTTTTAAGCCTTAAGTACGACCCACTTTCCAAAAACCGGGTAGATGGCTGCTTATTATTGGTAGCATCTGTCCATGATAAAAGCGGCTGGGTGTTGCTTGTTCCGGGGCCTGTCCAGCTTTGGGTGGCGGTTTGTTCGGTTATATTAAACGGACGGTAAAATCCTTCAATATCCGTATTAACCTGGTCATATATTTTATTGCCATATACACCCTGGAAGAAGAAGCTTAAATCGAAATTTTTGTAAGTAACATCGCCTGATAAACCGTAAGTGAACTTGGGTATAGGGCTGCCTACAATAGTCCGGTCATTCTGATCTATAACGCCATCGCCATTAACATCCTTATACATAACATCACCCGGCCTTATTCCAGGGCCCTGGTAGGCATGGGTGAATATCTGCTGATTATTCTGAAAAATACCATCCTGCTGTAATAAATAAAATGAGCCTATCGGGTGGCCTACTTCTGTAATAGTGGCATAGTAGTTATTATCAATACGGCCGCCTACAATTGGCTCGCCGCCGGCTAATGAAACTACATCGTTGTTAACCGTGGCAAAATTACCGCTTACGGTATAGCCCCAATCACTGCTGATGGTTTGCTTAAAGCTGGCTTCCAGTTCGAGGCCGCTGTTACGTATTTTACCCGCGTTTTCGGCAGGCGGGGTAGCGCCACCGGCACTGGTTGGCTCCGGTATGTTTAATAATACGTTAGATGTATTTTTCACATAGTAATCAGCAGTTAGCATTAACGCATTCTGGAAAAAGCCCATATCTAAACCAACATCTTCCTGTGTACTGGTTTCCCATTTAATATCGGGGTTACCTTTTTGGTTTATGCTATACCCTTGCGTGGATGTACCGCCAAAAGGGTAATAATAAGTGCCTGCCAAAAGCGAGGCATAAGGGTAATTGCCTATTTGCGAATTACCTAACTGCCCTACACTTGCCCTTAATTTAAAGGTTGATATCGTTTTAATATCCTTCATAAAGTCTTCCTGGTCAATACGCCAGCCTACCGAGCCGCCGTAAAAACTTTCATAACGGTCTGCCGGGTCTAACTGTGACGAACCATCGCGCCTGTAATCAAAACTTGCGAGGTATTTATTATTGTATTGATAGTTTACACGGCCAAACAAGGAGAATAATGCCATGTGGCTTTCATTTCCACCGTTTTGCACGCCGGTACCTGTGCCGGTACCATCATCAAGAAATTGAAAATCGGGGCCCTGGTTTTCATAGCCGGTACGCGAAGCGGATAATGCGCTCACGTCTTCTTTAATAGCTTCAGAACCAACCAAAAAATTAAATACACTTTTATTGAGTGTTAAATCATAAGTGGCTGTATTTGTCCAGTTATAACTTAAATCGTTGGTATATGATTGTGCAAGTGATGCAGGCGTATTAAAAGCACGATCGGCACCATAGGTTTCAAAAAACTGTTTATAATCCGTTTGTATCAGGTTTAAGCCGATGTCCGATTTAATATGCAGGTTTTTTATAGGGTCTACCTCAGCATAAGCATCGCCCAATATGGTATAACCGTACGAATTATTGTCAGTGGCATCTGCTAATTGTACGGGGTTTATACCATCGCCCAAATAATTGCCCAAAACAGGGTCGGTTTTAGGCAAATCGGTAAATACGCCCGGCGAAGTATAGACTGGTGTGCCCGGTGTGCGGAACAAGGCGTAGCGTACAACGCTGGCACCGGGGTTACCTGCGCCATAACCATCGCCCGAAGAGCCTACGGCACGTGTTTTTGAATAAGCAAGGTTTACGTTTGTACCTAATTTAAGGTATTTTGATATGGTGCTGCTTACCGCGGTACGCAGGTTAAACCTGTTATATGATGAATTTTGGATAAGCCCGTCCTGGCTAAAATAATTACCCGATACAATGTATTGCGAGTTATCATTACCGCCGCTCATTGATAGGTTGCCGTTTGTTACCGGCGCAGGCTTTAACACTTGCTTAAGCCAGTTTACATTTGATAAAGTACTGGCAAGGCTATCGGAAATACCCGGCCTGCCATCGTTTTTTGCAGCTGTATTATAAGCCGATACATACTGGGCATTATCAGCCATTTTAATAAGGCTTTCGGCAGTTTGTACACCTGTATAGGCATTAACGCTTAATTTTGCCTTGCCTGTTGTGCCACGCTTGGTGGTTATAATTACCACACCATTTGATGCCCTTGCGCCATAAATAGCCGCCGAAGATGCATCCTTTAAAATATTAATACTCTCAATATCATCGGGAGATATTTCGTTGATACCATTAGTAGTAGGAACGCCATCTATTATATATAGCGGATCGTTATCATTAATAGTTCCAATACCGCGTATACGCACCGCAACACCCTCGCCGGGGGCGCCGGTATTTTGCGTAACTGCCACACCTGCCGCTTTACCCTGCATAATCTGGTCTACGCCACCTACAGGCAAGGCATTAATATCCTTGGCGCTGATTACCGATACGGCACCTGTTAAATCCTTTTTACGCTGAGTGGTATACCCAACCACAACAACTTCGTTTAAGTTACCGCCGGCATCTTTAAGAGTAATGGTAATATTAGTTTGCGTACCAACGGGTACTTCCTGCGTTTGATAGCCTATATACGATACTACCAATACGGCATCTTGTGGTACGGTGACAGAAAAACTACCATTAGCATCAGCGGCAGCTATTGTTTTTCCGTTTTTTACGCTGATGGTAGCACCGGGTAAGGATTCGCCCTGCTCGTCGGTTACTTTACCTACTACGGGTATATCAGCAACTTCGGGGGCCGAATTTTTTGTGATTACAATTAGTTTTTGCGATAATACCTTGTAAGATAAACCGGTATTCAGCAAAGTTTTATCCAAAATCTGGGTAACCGTAAGGTCTTTTGAATCGACATTTACGGTTTGATTGGGGATAGCCTGGTTGTTATATAAAAAAGAATAGTTACTCTTTTTTTCCAGGAGGTCAAAAAACTTTTCAAGGTTAATGTTTTTTACATTAAGACTTATTTTTTCCTGTGAGTGCACCTTTGCAGAAACATGCAGTAGGGCGACGAAGATTAAGATACACGTTAATTTCACACACAATAGGATTTTTTTGACAATAGAACGCTCGATGAAAGAACCTAAAGTTTTTTTCATACTTTTGATTTGTTGAGGTTAATAAATAAACAAAGCCTGAGATCCAGCCAGATATTAGGTAATTGAATAGCCCCAATTGAGGAAGTGTTCCCGCACTTCCTTATTTTTTTTGAGGCTATTTTGAGTTGGTTTGGTTAGCCTTATGTCATATCGTTATTCCTTTCTTCTCTTTTAGGTGTATTGGTAAATGGTTAGCTTACCATATATGTATTTGGTTATTGGTTATACTATAATGAAATGATTGCGTTAATTGGAGCGCGCTCATTACTTCATTAATATCCTGGTCTTTAAATGTTCCTGTAAATTGTTTATTCAGGTATTTATCGTTATCAAAGGTTATACCTACGGCGTACCAGCGTTCTAACTGGGTAGCCAGATCGCTAAAATTTTCTTTTTTGAATGTCAGCTTGTTACTTACCCAGGCTGTTTCGTCGATCGACTCATCCGGTACTAAAGGTTTAACAGTTTCACTACTGGTTGATAATGAAACAGAATCCCGTACAATTTGTTTATTAGTGAGCATTATTTTTTTGGCAATGTTTGCTATGGTATCAACCCTAACTTTTTCGTTGGGGTACATCACAATCCGGGTGCCCGGTTTGGCATCGTTCAAAATCTCAACCTTACCATTTATAAGCGTGGTTTCTATAAACCTGTCGGTAGTATAGGCTTTCACATTAAATGATGTTCCTAATACCACAACATTAAGTTTACCGGCATGTACTATAAAAGGGTGCTGTGCATCGTGCTTCACATCAAAATAGGCTTCGCCGCTAAGCGTAACCTCTCTTTTACCGTTTACTATTAAATTATCGGCATATTTTATAGACGAGCCCGCATTAAGCCATACCGTTGAACCATCGGGAAGTGTATGATGCATACGGGTGCCGAAATGCGTAGCCAATACTTCCTGGTGCGATGTATTTACAGCAGTAGTTTTGCGCAGTGCGTAAACCCCAACAAAAAGCACGGCAATTATGGATGCGGCAACCGAAATCCATTTGATATAGCTGTTTTTTTGTTTTAAAGGTTTAAGTTCGTGGTAAGTAAATAGGTCCCTCTCTATAAAGTTTGGCTCATCAGATAAGGTATTATTTAACTTTTCAAGCCCACGCTCCAAAGCCCGGCGCTCATCGAGTGAAAAAGATGAAGGTGTATTTAATTTGAGCCTTATAATATTTTCATAGTCTTCCCGCAATTCGGGTTGGGTGAGAAAAACGCATTCCAGGTCGTGCAGCTCTTCGGGCGTAATATCGCCCGAAACAGCCCTTGAAATTAATAACCACGTTCTTTCTTCTGGTGTCATATATTGTAAGACACAGCAAAGCGCAAATACCCCCAAAGCGAAAGAAAATATTTTTGCTAAAATGTTTTATTGCAGAACAGGTTATTTTGTGATTAAAAAATTATACCTTTATTGGACAATTATAAATTTTGCGTTCTGCCCATGCAAATTGCCTTTCATGAAAAATTTGAACGGACCACCCTTGTGGATAAACAGGTTTTTGAAGACTTGTACAGGCAATATTTTGTGAAATTATACCGCTTTGCCAACTCATTAACCCATTGCAGGGAAGCATCCGAAGAAATTGTTCATGATGTTTTAATTAATCTCTGGAAAAAACGCCATATATATAACGAGATTGAAAACCTGAATACCTATTTATATGTATCGGTAAAAAACCTCTCGTTAAACTATATCAGATCGCAAAGCAAGCAAACGTATGTTGATGCGGAAACCTTAGATAATAATAATACCTATATTTCTGTTGATCCCGAAAGCGTACTGATAAGCAAAGAAGAAGTTGATAATTTAAATATCCTGATTAATAACCTGCCGGTAAATTGCCGCATGATATTTAAACTGGTAAAAGAAGACGGCTTAAAATACAAGGAAGCTGCCTCATTGCTCAATATATCCGTTAAAACAGTTGAAAACCAACTGGCAATAGCTTTGAAAAAAATCTCCACGGCTTTTGATAAAAGCAAAAAAAAGCAGCCTATCCTGTAAGCTATTTACCAAGCCACAATACAGCGTCCTCGAACATCTTGTTTTGAATGGGCGAGTAAAATATCTGGTCGCCGTGGCCCATATTCATGTATATCATTTTGTATTTGGTGTTGGTCCAAACTACGGGTATATCGCCCTCGGTAATAATATCCTTTTTGCCCAGCGGGTAGTTTGACGGGGCAAGTGTTACCAATACCTTAATGTCTTTATCATCGCGAGGGTTGGGTTTCCAGCCGTACCACTCATTTATGGGCGCTATATAAGTCTTAGGCAATCGTTTTGTGGCGGGATGGGTGTTATCATCCACAATTAATTTAGCGGGCAGCGGCGGCCAGTTATTGTTATAAAATACCGCGCCTAAAAATTTAACAAACCAGGGCCAGTGCGTGGTTTCGTCGTTATAACCTGCAACGTGAAAACCCAGCCAGCCGCCGCCGTTATCCATATATTTTTCAAAAACCTGCCTTTGTTCGGCCGTTTGCGGGAAATCGTTTAGCCATACCACCGCTTTGTAGCGCTTTAAATTTTCGGTATTCAAATCGTTCCAGTTGCGCGTGGTATCAAACACGAAACCTTCTCGGACAGCCATTTTGGAATAAAATATAATAGCATCTTTGGCAAAATCAACATGGTCAGCCTCAACCGTTGTCGAATAAAATGCCAGCACCCTGAACTTAGGCACCGCTACTACCGTAAAAGACTGCATTTGCGCCCGCAATGAAGCCATTAATGCCGGCACACCCGATGCTATACCTTTAAACAAGGTTTCATCTTCCGGCCGCCATGGCTTGCCCTGCCTGTAATCCCACCAGCGGTATTCTATTTTCGAATATTCGTTTGATACATCGCTTTCATTAGGTTTTTCGTAAAAGTTATTGGCGGTAAAAGTGTAGCCGCCATTATCAACTTTGATATCAACTTTAATGCGCATCAGGTAATAATTGCCCTTGCTTTTATTGGTGATGGTTTTAAATATGAGAGTGCCGGTGATATCGCCTGTAGCTTTATCCGCGCCAATTATTGTTTTTTCGGTATCAGGGGTGCTTTGCTTAAACCAGTTTACCGCTTTATCAAACAATTCATCTTCGTGCAGTTGCTCATGCAGGTTGTACCATTTTTGGTAGTAAACCTTCCCGTCTTTCATCGGGATATCAATTTTAGCGGTTTGCGCGAAACAGCTAATTGAATACGTGATAAGCAATACAGAAAACAGGGCCTTAAGCATAATTTATTTTATTGGTTGAATATTTCAGGTTGATTATTTGGCCGCCGCCCAAAAAATAGCGTTGGTAAACAGTTTTTTATAGTCGACGCTTTCAAATAATATTGGCGAATGGCCCATAAAAATATAAACGTTGCGGGCTTTGTAGTTCAGGTTAGTCCAAACTACGGGGTGGTCGCCGCCCATTTTGATATCTGAATTGGGCTGATAGGTACTTTCATCAACGGTTGCCAGCACGTGCACATTTGGACGCGGGTCTTGGTCGTACGTGTACCATTCTTCTTTCTCTACCACAAAAGACGACGGTAAGCCTTTCATTACCGGGTGGTTCTTATCCTCAATGTCAACCGTGGCTTTTGCAAAAGTGGCGATGTAGTTTTTGAACCTGATATCCCCCATAAAATGGTGAAACCAATCCCACATAGGGTAACCGTCAAACTCGCCAATTAAGGTAGCATGGTGAAAACCTATCCAGCCACCCCTGCCCTGCTCGATATATTTTTGAAAAGCCTTTACAGCAGTATCCTTCCAGGCATAAGGCGCATAATCCAACTGGATAAACAACTGGTACTTCGCCAAAAATGCATCATTAATGCTATCGGTATTCTGGATATAATCGATAGAAAAATTGCTGTCGGCAGCCAGCTTATCCAACCATACCCTTGCCGCTTTGGAGTATTCGATATGGTGGCCGCCATTTTCATAAAGCGCTATTACATGAAAACGCGGGGTTTTTGTTTGTGCCGATGCAATGCAGGCGGTAAAAAGGCAGAGTATTAATAATAAAGCGGTCTTTTTCATATTAGGATAGATGCAAATTTAGTTTGATGTAAGCGGACTATTTATATATCCTGCCAATCATCTGGTCGTCAAATATTATCTTTTTTAGTAGTTCAAAATCAATGGTTCCCTGATGGGCATATACCACTTTGCCGTCGGGGTCTATCAGCATGGTGTAAGGCAAAGCGCCGCCCCATTTCGGATCAACGGCTTCAATCATCTTATAATTATCATCGCCGTTATATATATAATTAAGTCCCGATGCCTGTTTTTTCTCCAGGAAGCGCAGGGCGTTGACTTTATTTTTAGCATCATCGGTAGTAATGGTTACAAATTGCAAGCCCCTGTCGCGGTACAGGTGGTTCAGCGTAACCAGGTCCGAAAATTCGGCTACGCAGGGCGCGCACCAGGTTGCCCATACATTTACCAGTCGTAATTTATCGGTATGGTTTTTAATCAGTTGGGCAATACCTGTGGTACTGATAGTATCCAGCTTAACCGGTTCTTTGGCCCATTTTATCACCATCTTATTTACCAAAACACTCTTTTGCTTCCATTTAATAGAGCAGCCGAAAGTTTTGGTTACTGCAACAGGCACTTCTTTTCCGGCTAACAAGGCATCAATAGCGTTACGGGCATCGTTGGAAGTTGGCGTTTTTGCGGGATTTTCCATATCATCAATACGGCCTTCATAGCGAAGCTTTCTATCCCCATCAAAAATAAAAACGTGCGGCGTTGATACCGGCCCGAACTTACCCGATGTAATTTCCGTAGCGCCATCGTATAAATAAGGAAAGTTAAAGCCCACATCTTTAGCGCGTATCTTCATTCCTGCAAATGAATCGCCCACATCACTGTAACCCAATTCATCTAGCCTCAGCGAACCGGGATAATTTGGATTGATGGCCACCACCCGTACGCCTTTCGATTTATAATCGCTGGTTAGTTGGATAATCCTTTTTTCATAGGCTTGCGATGTTGGGCAATGGTTGCACATAAATATCACCACCAATACTTTGGCGTTTCTAAATGTATTTAGCGTATAGGTTTTGCCATCAATACCCGGCAGCTTAAAATCGGGCGCGGGTGCGCCGATAGCAAGGGTTGGATGGTCGTACTGGTGTTCATCCTGTGCGTATAACCGGTTTGTTAAAGCCAGCAACGCGATAACTAAACTACAAATGATGTACTTCTTCATAGCCCTATTAATTAATGTAAAGCAACAGCGTATAAAAACCAGGCGGTGTGCGGCAGCCATTGCTCGGCCCAGCGCCAGTCGTAATCTTTGCCTGTTACGTTGTATGACAGGTTAAAATCAATATCGTGCTCATCGCTTAAGCCTGAAGTGATGCCGTTTACAATGCCGCCCGGCGCATTGGTGTACTCAAACGTGCCGAAAAATCCGTACGCGGGATTATTATGCCCCGTGCCCTGCAGCATGCTTGCATCAAAGGGGTTTAACCCTAATATCCAGTTAAGCTGGTCGGTGGCAAAGCTTTGTAGTTTTTGCTGATAGGGTTTATCATCGTCAAAAAGCGTAGCAGCCATGCGGGCAGCCGCGGCTACGGAAGCAAGCCGGGCATCCTCACCCTGCCACCACGGCGAGGCATCGCTGCCATGCGGGAAAAAGAAGGAGCTGTAACGGTTACCCAAAGTATCCTGCACCAATTGCCTGCTATAATCAAAAGGGTTATTTACCTCGTGCGTAATAGCCAGCTCATGATCCATTGATTGCTTAACCATCTGCTTAATTTTCGATTGTGTTTCGGGTGATGCATATGGGTAATAGGATAGCAAACTTACAACAGGCATACCCGCGTCAGCAGGGTGAAAAAACGGGCGGTCGTTATCATCGGCGCGCCAGTAATCTTTATACGTTCGCCAGCTGGTTAAGCGGTTTACCAGGTTATTGGCGCGTTTTTCGGCAGCGGCTTTGTAAATGTCTTTGCGGGTTACTTTATAAAGCTCTGTGGCGGCACTAAGGGCGCAATAATCATCCAAAATATTTTCCTTGCCGTCGTAATCCATCAACAGGTTATCTTTCTCTAAAAAAGCAAATGCTTTTTCGGCGGCATTCAGGTAATCGGCATTGCTGTATTCGCCTGATGTTGGGTATGCCGATGCCATTGCCAGCGCCGCGATAGCTATACCCCCGCCCGAGCGATAGCTGGACTGATAACTGCGCCAGTTTTTGCCCGCCATACTTTTACTGAACGCGACATCCTTCGTTGTTTGTTTTATACGAAAGTTGCCTTCGTTGGCCTGCACTACCCTATCTTTCGGTAATTTACCCGGACCCGGCGCGCCTACCGAACGGTAAAAAGAACCATCCCTAACTTGTATACGCACCAGGTAATCGGCGCCGTACATAGCCTCATCCAATATGTGGCGGTCAATCTGCCTGAAATCAGTACCCGGCCGTGCTGATAGCAAGGCATAGGTTTTAAATAAACTCCAATCTGTTAATGATATCTGTTGCGGGTTAAAATAGTTTGAAAATGAAAGGTGCGACAGGTGCTTACCGTAATCGCCCGTGGCATCGTACCAGCCGCCGTGCAAATCAACCGTATCAGTAGTTTTTCCTGCTAATAATAAATGATGATCGGCCGCATCAAATAACCCTGAGCTGCGCTGCCCTTTAAAATAATATACCACGTTTGATATGGTAGCCTGTTCCAAAACATTTTTGCCTACAACAAAAGGATACGATGAGACCATACCCGTTGGCAAAGTAATTTGTAGTTTATAAGTACCATCGGTATTAAAATCGCTAAAATCAACAGTCCAGAACTGCCAGTGCTTCCATTTATCAACCGGGCCGCTAAAAACCGGCTTGCCGGAGTATACTGTTTTGCCGCTTTCCAGCTCAACTAATTTAAAGGATGCGATGGGTAATTTGCTTTCGGCCTCGATAACGGCATGCTTCGCGCTGTTATCTTCGTAACCAACATGATTGGTAAGTATTTTTACTGATTGTGCCTGTAAAATCATCGGCGCAGTTAACAGCAGGCAAAACAGCAGGTTTTTTCTGTTCAATAAATTCATAAGCAGGTGTGCATAATTTAGCGAATGCTAATCTACACATCACAAGCTTTTATACGAAATTTGGGTCGAAAAAATAAAAGTCGGTATGTACCGACTTTAAAATGTTTTCCGTGGGCGTTTCTTTTTAGCCGGAGCAGCGCCTTTATATCCGTTATTGGCAGCTTTATACGATGGTGTAACCGGTTTGTATGCAGGCTGTGCAGGTGCAGCGGGTTCGTTTTTTACATCGGCAATACGTACTGATAGTTGGCGGTCGTCAATTTCGGCGCCGTTTAGGGCAGCAATGGCGCGCTTTGCACCTGCTTCATCGTTCATGTGTACAAAGCCGTAGCCCTGGCTTACGCCGGTTTCTTTATCGGTTATAATAGTAATCAGGTCGACAAGCCCGTGCAGACTAAAAATCTCCAGCAATTCGGCTTTATCCATATCCCGTGGGAAACCTACTACAAATAATTTTGTCATATATATTTAACTTGTTTTAACCAGTTTTATTTGCCCGATATGATAAGCGACATGGTTAGCCCGGCTTAAAACTACACTCAGCCTGTTTCGTAACGGATCTTTTTCAAAATCCTCATCCGTCATGGCGTTGTGGCGCTTAAACCAATCGGCTGCCGGTAAATTTACAAAAAGTTCATTTAATTCGGCATGTACAGTTTGCCAATAAGTTTTCAATTCGGCTACCGATGGTAAATCAGCCTCAACATTATCAGGGTTTTGCAAAAAAATGGCGGCATATTGGGGTTTATCCCACTTGCCCAGGCCTAATGTTTCCTTTAAGGCATCATGATAAGTTGCCAAATGCCCATACAGATAAATGATACGGTTTTTGCCGGGTGCAACGGGCGTATAAAGTTCCTCATCGCTAAAAGCATCAAATACTTTTGTTGCACGGTCTATTTGCAGGTTCCAGCTGGCTAAGCCCATTTTTACAAACAATTGTTGTTGATCCATGGGCGCAAATATGAGTTTTTATCGCACATCATTTTTAATCGGCATGTCAAGTTTTACTTTGCGTAATGCTTTGACACAAAAGTGTATATTATGGAAATAATAATTGCAGATATTTGTATCAACAAAAACATTCACATCATGAAACCAAATATCGGAATTAAAGAAGAAAGCCGTAAGGCAGTTTCGGACCAGTTAGCCAAATTACTGGCCGATGAATTTATACTGTATACCAAAACAAGAAACGCGCACTGGAATATTGAAGGCCCTGACTTCCATTCGATGCACGTGTTTTTTGAGCAGCAATACAACCAATTGGATGAGACGATGGATAGCGTTGCCGAACGTATACGCCAAATTGGACATTACGCCCCTGCTACCCTGACCCAGTTTTTACAGCTTGCCCATTTAACCGAGCAAAGCGAACGCAGTAACGACAGCCTGGGCTATATTAAAGAGTTATTAGAAGATCACGAAAGCATTATCGAGTTTATACGCGGTAACATTAACCCTTTTGCCGAATTACAGGATTTTGGCACCAGCGATTTTATAACCGGCCTGATGGAAACACACGAACAAATGGCCTGGATGCTAAGGGCGCACTTTAGAAAGTAATTGTTAAATACTAAATCAATATAAAATGCCTTTTGGATAACCCGAAAGGCATTTTTGTTTTTAATCGCTTGTTTCCTGCGATATATAATCGAAAAGGTTGATGCTTGACGGTAAAGTTAGCTTTTTGCGGAGGCGGTAGCGGCTTACTTCAACTGCCCTTATAGTGACGCTTAACAGTTGCGCAATTTCTTTTGATGAAAGGTTCATTTTTAAATAGGCACACATTTTAAGATCGTTTTGGCTTAAATCGGGGAACTTATTTTTGAGTTTGGTTAAGAAATTGGAGTGTACCTGGTCAAAATGTATGGCAAAGTGGTCCCAGTCCGAGTCGCTTCTTTCAGCCTCGTTTATCAGCTTTAATACCTTTATCAGCTCCTCCTGTTTGTTTACCAGTTCGGCGTCTTTGGTCAGCATTAAGCCTTCTTTAATTTTTGCCAGCAGCTTACCTCTTTGCACAAGGTGCATAGTGGTGGTGGCCAATTCCTTGTTTTTAAAGTTGACATCGGCTTCCAGTTTATCATTCCGCAGCGCTACTATTTCGTTTTCGCTATGCTCCAATTCAAGCTGGTGGATGTAGCGAAGGTGGATTTCCTTTTTTTCATGCTTTTTCTGCTGCCATTTAACAAGGCTGTAAATTGCCCCTATCAGCATCAACACATATAATAAGTAAGCCCAATAGGTTTGGTACCAGGCGGGTTTAATTTCGAAGGTGTAGGAAATATATTTCGATTCGTTACCTAAATTAGTGCGCGCCTTAACCCTGAATGTATAGGTGCCATAGCCCAGGTTAGTGTATTCCTTCTCACTTTTTGAGTTCCAGGCCGACCATTGTTTATCAAATCCTACCAGCTGATAGCTAAACTCGATATTGCTGTGCTGCTCAAACAGCGTGGTTGAAAACTCGAAGTGATAAGAGTTAAAACTATGAGGAAGAGATGGTATAGAATCTTTATCCTGGGAAGCTTGTATAAGGTTGCCTTTTTTGAAATATCCGCCAAAAATTACGCTGTCTTTATCGCCTATTACCTTAACCTGGCCCAGTAAAATGTTTAGCTGGTTACGGGTGCTTTGGTATTGTTTGTAGTTGAGGTGAAAAACGCCTTTGTTAGAGCCAATAAAGATATTTTCTTCATCATAAGGGTATATATTTTCAAAACCCGCCAATACTTTTGAAGTAAGTTCGGGGAAATAAACAATTGAAAACGCTTTACTTCGGGGGTTTTTATCAAAATCAATAACGCCTACTTTTTTATTGCCTATAAACCAAATGTTGCCATCTTTATCCTGGTTTAAGTATTGCAACTCGTTGTTTTTAAACATGGGGTAAAAGTATTGCGACTGTGCAAAACGGTTGGTTTTATAGTTATACTCATAAATCCCGTTAATGGTGGCTACCACATTACGCCCCTTAATATTAAACACGTAGTTATGCAGGGAAGATGGCAGGCCGTCTTTCTGTGTATATAAGGTATAACCGGCAATTTTTTTGTTATCAGCAGTCAGGTTGATTTTGTACACGCCACGATATGGGTGCGACGACCATATCGTATTTCGCACATAATCAATTGCTAAAAACCTTAAGGTTTCCACTAAGCCGTCTATATGGGCTTTATCTACAAAACTTCCGTTAGTATAGCTAAGCAGGTGCAAACCCTCATAAGTACCGGCAATAATATTGGGCGATGGATTATTGAGCGATAAGGGCTGAAACAACCAGGTACCCGGATAATTATACAGCTGGCTTGCCGCGTAATCATTAATAAGATATGACCCGTCTTCGTTTCCAAAAAGCAGGTGGCCGTCAACTTCATTTAAGCTCCATACCTGCCCTTTGGTGTTCTTTACTTCGATAAAGCTGCCATTGCTGTAACTAAGGTCCTTAACATTGGGGTTTATGGGTAATGCAAACACAGCATCGGATGTACCTATGTATAGTTTTTGGTTAAAAACCCTCACCGCGTAGGTAGATGATTGCTTGTTGGCATCGGGATATATTTGTTTGATGGCACTGTTAAAGGCGATAAAGCTGATACCATCATCCAGCCCCAGCCAGATGTTTTTATCATGGTCCAGGTACAGGCTGCGCACATTATTTTTTTGCAGCGTTTGCAGGCTCGACAGGTTTTCAATCAGTTTACCCCTTCT
>Ga0302303_10000821_pt1 | contig 22703 bp, 23 predicted proteins | sample III_Palsa_E2_1_FD_194542 | JGI IMG/M metagenome (GOLD analysis project Ga0302303, IMG submission 194542) | Peat permafrost microbial communities from Stordalen Mire near Abisko, Sweden - III_Palsa_E2_1 | ecosystem: Environmental > Terrestrial > Soil > Palsa > Peat permafrost | place: Sweden...
AAGAAAACCAGGCCAAAATCGAAAGCCTGATGAGTTACCAGATCCCCATGTTCCCGCTGCCGGCAGGCCTTGAAATTTCAGACGTCCTTACCGAAGACGAGAAGCCCAAGGTGTATATGAAAATGATCCCCTTGCCCAAAAGGGAATCCTCCGGCCCGGCTTTCCACGAGAAATCCGCGAAGAATAAAAAGGTGAACAACAAAGTGACCCACGCTGATAAAATGATGAAAAAATACGGCAAGCCTAAAACCAGGGGAGCCAAGAAAAAATAGGGCCTCCCATGGGAGGCCCCGAACATATTCGCCTGAATAAGAATGGCCCTATCCGAAAAACATTTGATCCACCCCCTTGCGGAAGGCTTCGTCTCCCACTTGCAGGCGCTGTGCATAAAATCCTTTAGCATCTTCACCGGCGACGTAACGAAGCTGGTCTTTTCCATCGGTAGCCGCTTCGTATACCACTTCCGCTATCTGCGCTGCGGTAGAGTAGGTAAGGACCCTTTCCGGGTCCATGAATAGCCCCATCACCTTGCCTACCAGCTCGTCATAAGCCTCGTGCCGGGCTGTGTCCAGCGAGCGGCTGACAAAGTCGGTTTGAATGCCGCCCGGCGAAACCGTTTTAATGCCGATGCCGAACTTACTCAATTCAAATGCCATGCTTTCGCTCCAGCCTTCCAAGGCCCATTTGGTAGCATGATAGATAGAATTAAAGGGAAACGTCACCAATCCGCCGATAGAAGTGGTGGTGATGAACAGCCCGCTTTTTTTAGCCCTGAAATGGGGAATAAAGGCTTGTGTGGTCCGGATGACGCCCAGCAGGTTGGTATTGATCTCCTGTACAATTTGCGCATCGCTCGTGCCTTCCAGCGGTCCAACCAGGCCATAGCCGGCGTTATTGAATACCAGGTCAACTTCACCCATGGCGATGGCTTTTTCAGCGGTACTCCTGATTTGCTCTGGGTCAGTGACGTCTAAGGGCAACAATACCACATTAGATAATCCTGCAAGCTCCGTTTCCTTTTCCGGATGGCGCATCGTCGCAATAACCCTCCAGCCTTTGGCAGCAAATAATTTAGCCACGGCCTTCCCAAGCCCCGTAGAGCTTCCTGTAATAAAGATTGTTTTCATTTTTTGTTTTTTAACGTGAATAGATGATATTTGGAATGAATGTTCATTCCATTTTGTAGGCAAAAAAATATTATTGCTTAACGGCATCCCATGCAATACGCAGTTGGTTGTCGAGTAAAGTTTTATCCACAGATATATGGCCCATCAGCACCCAGCGTACAAACCCCATAAGACCTCCGTTGAGGAAAGACATCAACTCGTCAAAACCGATCTGCTTCAGGATCCCTTGCTCCTGACCTTTTGAAATGAGGGACAGGAATGTTTCTATTGTCTTCATGCCTTCTTCTTTGGTATCCGACGTTAAAATGGGCGAGTTATGAAACTGGTCCATAAACCTGAAATGCAGTGGATGCTTGATAAAATAGAGGATAAAAGCGCCATAAAAGTGATCAAATCGCCGTTTAACGGATTCATCCGTAAAAGGCGCGTTCAGGAAGTTTACTTCATCCTGTTTAATGTAGAGGTAGATCGCGTTTATGAGCTCTTCCTTGGTGGCAAAATAGTTGTAAATCGTTCCCATACCGGTATCGGCAGCCTTGGCAATGGCGGACATAGGGGTGGCCTGCACGCCATTATCAATAAGCAGCTTCATAGCCGACTGAATGATTCTTTCCCTTTTTTCCATGAGGCAAAGATAAACGATTTGGAATGAATATTCCAAATCGGGGGCGAATTTTTTAAAAACTTCCCTGGCACGATTTTATGCGATGAAAAATAATCACTTCATCATCTATGTCTGGAAAGCTACGATACGTAAAAGCAGGTTTGGCAGGATATCATCGGGAAAGGGACGGACAGTCTTTCCATTATACCACGGCTGAGGGTGAGCCTATAACAGACGAAGAGACACTCAAACGCGTACAGGGCCTGGTATTGCCACCCGCCTGGGAAAACGTGTGGATTTGCCCTTGGGAGAACGGGCATCTCCAGGCGACGGGTATTGACGCAAGGGGAAGGAAGCAGTACCGGTACCATGCTCACTGGATGAAAATGCGTAATGAGGATAAGTATGAACGGTTGTATCATTTTGGGGAAAAACTGCCACTCATTCGCCGCAGGATAAAATCAGACCTGCAAAAAAAATCGTTGGGTAAAGAAAAAGTAATAGCCATCGCACTCAGTGTGATGGAAGAAACGCTGATACGGGTAGGGAATGTCTCTTATGAAAAAATGTATGGCTCCTATGGGCTTACCACACTTCATAACAAACACGTAAAAATTAAGGGGCAAAAGGCTCTTTTCCAGTTCAGGGGTAAGAAGGGAGTGGTACATAAAATTGAATTGAGACACAGCGCTCTTGCCAGGCTCCTGCAAAAAGTAAAAGAGATACCCGGGCAGGACCTTTTTCAGTATTACGATGAAAGCGGCGAACATAAAGGAATCGATTCCGGGGAAGTCAACGAATACCTGAAGACTTGTGCGGAAGATGAATGCACCTGTAAGGACTTTAGGACCTGGGCCGGGTCTGTCCATGCCCTGCACCTGCTGGCGGAGCTGGAACCCTTTGCTTCACAGGCGGAATGTAAGCAGAACGTCATAGGCATCATCGAAGGAGTGGCCCGTAAACTAGGGAACACCCGAACGGTATGCAGGAAATATTATATCCATCCGCAATTGCTCCTTAGTTATGAACAAGGCACGCTGGAACCTTTCCTTCGTCGCATCCGGAACCAGCGGATCAAGCCATCGGGGGGCGTGGGCCTGCATAGTGAAGAGAAAGTTTTTTTGTCGTTTTTGAAAAAGAACCATTGAACAAAGTTCTTTCACCCCATGTTTCTGCCTTTTCACCACTATTACAGCTATCGGCCCACTAATTCTTAGAGCGAGGTCGTTTATCATAAAAACTATTTTTATGAAACGACTGAATGTTAGATCGAGCCTTCTGTTAACTTCGTTAATGACTGTCGTGTTTTTTTCTTGTAAAAAAGAAACATCCGTGACAAGCACTACTACTACTACAAGCACGACTTCGTCCACTACTTATTACTACCAAAGCGGTGGCACTGTAGTACAAACCGGCGAAACGTATTATTCGACTATTTCAGATACGGGAGGAATCGAATGTACCAATTCGGGTATTTATACTTTGTCCGATTCCAAGATATGGTCGTCAGGCGCTACTTCTTCTACCGATTCCAGTAGTTTTTATGGTTTGAATGCCTGTGTATTGGCTACTGGCGGGGCAACCATCACCTTGAATAACGATTCCATCAATACTACAGGAATCAGTGGTAATGGGGTCTATTCTTATGGTACTTCTACTGTTAATTTAAATACGGACACCATTAATTGCACCGGTAACGGCGGGCACGGAATCTATGCTGCGGGCGGCGGGGTATTGAATGCGACTGACATAATAGCCACCACATCGGGCAGCAGTGCCAGTGTGATAGCCACAGATCGCGGGGGTGGCACTGTGACCGTCACCGGCGGTTCTTATACCTCCGGCGGAACCAATTCTGCGGACGTATATTCCACGGGAACCATTACCTGTTCCGGTGCCACACTTACGGCAACCGGTGCGGAAGCAATCGTGGTGGAAGGGGCTAATAATGCCACATTGACTAATTGTACCACCAAGGTTACTTTCAATAAATGGGGCGCCTTAGTCTATCAAAGCACATCCGGGGATGCATCAGGTACGGTTGGGACATTGACCATCACCGGAGGCTCCTATACATATACCGGATCGGATGGTGGCCTGTTTTATAACACCAACGATAGTGCCTATATATATTTAAATGGGGTGACCATTTCAAACAGTTGTGATACCCTCGTCAGGTCGGAAGAGGGTAGTTGGGGGCAAAGCGCTTCTGCAACGGCCGGAGGCAATACACGTTTGACTTGCAGTGGGCAAACGATCAGCGGTTTAATTTACGCCGATGCAAGCAGTCAGGTCACGCTTAAGCTCACGAATAGCTCAGCCTATACAGGTAAAGTTAATCCGGGTGACGTAGCGGGGACGGCGGCCGTGGTGATGGACGCCACAAGTACATGGACATTGACGGGTAATACCTACCTGACTTCACTAACAGATGCAACTTCGTCTTATTCCAATATCATGACAAATGGGTACAAATTGTATGTAAACGGAACAGAAGTTTTATGATCGTTTCAGGCAGGAATTAGAGAGGAGGCTTTTTGGTTTTTTTTAAGAGGCTGTCTCGTTAAGAGGCAGCCTTTTTTCTTAATCATTTACTATTATGAAATATATTATCAGGATTAACATCGCCATTGCATTTTTCTGCATCGCCTCTTTTGAGCAGGCAGAAGCTCAATTCACTCCTTCTCCATGGGAAATGGGTATTAACACCGGCTCCCTCATTTATCAGGGAGATTTGTCAAAAAGTAAGTTGGGGTATATGAGATCCCTGAAACCGGCTTTGGGATTTTATGTGTCCAAATCATTAGATGATTTTTTTGCTGTTCGGGCTGACCTGGTCCTTGGTAGCATAGGGGCAAATGAAGCCACGTATTCGAGTCCCGCCTGGAGAAAATACAGGGGTTTTAGTTTTCAATCTTCCATAACGGAGTTGTCGGGTGAAATGGAATATTTTCTCCTGGGGGATGCTGGCGGCAACGCGGTAGGGAAGTTTTCGCCTTATGTATTTGCGGGCGTAGGGTTTTCACTGCTACATATCAAAAGGAATTGGAGCGGGATCAATACGGCTTATTTCGGAGCGCAATCCCAGGCTGTCATCGGATTGGGGGAAGATACCCTGCACAAGGTTCCCTGGATAATACCCGTTATTCCCTTGGGACTGGGTGTTAAATATGTGCTTACCCAAAAATTGTCCCTCCGTGCGGAATTAATGTACAGGCTAACGGGGACTGATTACTTAGATGGATTCAAGTATGCAGGGAATCCAAAGACGAATGATTATTTCTATAGTTTTACGCTTGGCGTAAGTTACCGGTTTGGTCACAACAGGTTGAGTTGTCCCAGGATTCCCAGGCAACCTAAATTTAACTGATGAACTAAACGGACAGTAAGAGGCCCCTGTGGAAACAGGGGCCGTGTTTAAAACCAAAACTAACTGCTTATGAGAAAGTTGCTGTTGCTATTCAAAGTTAGATGAAGCGATGTTAAACAATCTATAATTGGGTTTCTTTTCACCCCAGCATTCCTCGGTTTTACCACAATATGTTTTACCTGTAACTCGTCTTTTAACAGCTGTTTTTTTTCACCCCCACAATTCCCATTTCCACCCCAACTTTATTAAATTGTTCTGGCAACGGCGCTTTGTCAGCCTTAGCTGTGCTATCTTTCAGTATCAAACCATAAATTGCCATGGCATTAAAATAGATGAATAAGGAACAAAAAAATATACTTTGGATGGTCGTCGGGAGTTTTTTTTTCCTGGCGCTGCCCTTGATTATATCTTTTCGTCCGCCGGGAGAAGCTGCGTTTCTTTTCACAATGCCTGTGATCAGAGACATCATCACCAATGCTTTCATTCTTCTGTTCTTCTATCTTAATTATTATGTCTTTATTCCGGAATTATTTTTTAATAAGAATTACTGGGTTTATGGTATTTGCATTGTATTCGGTTTCTTGTGTATCTGTGTGATCCCGTCTTTGATTACTGGTCACATCCCCTGGCAGATATTCCATAACCCCCCATTTCATCCCCCTGTTTCCGGGGTGGGAAATCACGAGCCGGTAGATCACGGGGCGATGGCTCCTGGCCCTCCGGATCATGGTGCGACGACTCCTGGTCCGGCAGACCATGGGTCGATGACTCCCGGTCCTCCCGATCGCGGACCGATGGATTCAGTTCCTGCAGACCATGGGCCGATGACTCCTGGTCCGGCAGGCCAGGGTCCGATGGATACCGGGCGGCTAGATCAGGGACCGGCACTTCCCGCGCCAGGGGCGGAGAAACTATCTGTGACACAGTCCTATTCTTTTTTGCAGGAAATCAGCCACTCTATTTACCTGTATATTACCGTCATTTTATTCTCTAACCTTTTGAGAACGAGAGGCAGGTTATTCCAATTGCAAAAAGAGAAGATCAATGCCGAACTCAGTTCACTGAAAAGCCAGATTAATCCGCATTTCCTGTTCAACACCTTAAACAGCATATATGCCCTGGCGGTTAAGAAGGATGACAAAACCGCCGATGCGGTAATTAACCTGGCGGGACTAATGCGGTACATGATCAAGGAGGCGCACGGAGACAGGATTGCCTTACAGAAAGAGCTGGATTATCTGACCAATTATGTGGAATTGCAAAAGGCCCGTTTACGGGAGACGGCCTCAGTCAGCCTCAGTATAAACGGGAGTGCAGGGGTGTTGGAAATTGCACCCCTTATCTTGATCACCTTTGTAGAGAATGCGTTTAAATATGGGATTAACCCGGAAATGGATTCTAAAATATCCATAGCCATTGATATCCGTGAATATGAGTTGGAGCTAAGGGTTTCTAATAGTAAAGTCTTAATATCCAGCCTCGACCTGTCTACGGGAATTGGACTGGACAATACAAGGAGCCGGTTGGAGTTACTTTATTTTAAGGAACATCGATTGGAAATAACCGAAGACAAGGATCATTATCATGTTTTTTTGTCAATACATCTTATATGATAAAAGCAATAGCAGTAGACGATGAACCGCCGGCATTGGAAATTTTGGAAAACTATTGCCAGCGGGAGGAAAAGGTCCAATTGATGAAGGCGTTTACCAGCACGTCCAAGGCCTTGGAGTACCTGGAACATTTTCCGGCGGATTTGATTTTTTTGGATATTAATATGCCTTCTTTGAGCGGAATTGAATTTTCAAAAAAGATACCTCAGCAGGCTATGGTGATCTTCACCACTTCTTATACGGAATATGCAGTCGAAAGCTATAACCTCAATGCGGTTGACTATTTATTAAAGCCGTACACTTTCGCCCGGTTTCAGCAGGCTATTGAAAAGGCCCAAACCGTCTTTCGCTTTCAGCAGCAAAATGAGCAACAGCAATATTTAATTCTTAGGGTGGATTACAGCCTGATCCGGATCGCCTTGCAGGATATCCTCTTTGTCGAGGGCCTGGATAATTATTTAAAAGTGCACATACGAAATCAAAGCCCGGTGGTGGTGCGTTTGACCATGAAGGCTTTGCAGGACAAGTTGCCGGAACGTGATTTTATACGTGTTCATAGGTCTTATATCGTTTCCGTCAGGAAAGTGAATGCGATCAGAAACAAGATGATATTCATCGGAGAAGAAGAGATTCCTTTGGGAACGAGTCATGAGAAATACTTTTACTCCATATTTAATTCTTTGCATGCCTAGGGGTCCTATGGCCGATTGCTTAACAGTCAACTTGGCCATGACTCGTATTTTTAGTACACTTATGGCCAAATTGAGGGCTATGAGTTAAATGTCCACGCCTCATTAATCAGTTCTAAAACTGCGTCAATGACAGCATATTTCCGTCCGGATCCTTGAACCAGGCCACTTTTGTCCCATTCGGCGCCGTCCATACCCCTGCCTCATCCTGCCCCAGTCCCTGGAACTGCTCGAACACCACGCCCCCGGCCACCAATCCGGTGATCATGGCATGGATGTCCGCTACTTCCCAACTGAGGACAGAATAAGGGGCCGGCTTAAACTCCCGAACAATAGACATCCGGAGGTAATTGCCGTTGGCATCGAACATTGTCCCGTAATCATCCACATCCTTCACTTTCAATCCCAACACACTTTCATAAAAAGGACGGGCCCTGGCCGCGTCGACTGTGGCCACAAAAGCCATAATGTTTTGGTTCCCTAGCATGATAATCGTTTAGCTAAAGATACCTGCTCCTACCTCGAAAAAGTTGTAAATTATGACTGAATTCATCTGTTTATGAAAGTCACCCCCAGCCCTTTTAGATCAGATTTTTACATGTGGAATGGTGTTTCCGCCATTTTCTTCTCCAATTGTCTGACAAATATCCACAGCCATAATACGATGCAGGTATTGATAGATACTCAAACACAGTTTCGCTGTCGGGTGGATGGTTCGAATTGGCAATCCTATAAAAATCTGATCATCCGTGAAGAGGTACCCCATCAGTTGGATACCAACGGCAGCACGCAGCTCATTATCTACCTGGACACGCAAACCAGGGCCGCAAAGGATATTAAAGAAAGGTATCTGAAAGGGGTGAAGGCCGCAGCCCCTGATCTGAACTTTTTCGATCATATAAGACTGAACGAATTGCAGCAAGTAATGCTAAAACCCAATGCCCAAAACCTGCTTTCCATTGTCCAACAGGTACTCGGCATTCTGACCGGTCAATCCCCGTCATCAAAAACAGACCCGCGGGTGCTTGCCGTCGAACAGTATATCAATTCCTCCCACCCTGATGCGATCAGCCTCCCTGTACTGTCCGGCAGAGTCCATCTGTCAGGAAGCCGCTTGCGGGCACTATTTAAAGAACAAACCGGCGTTTCATTATATAAATGTATTCTCTGGAGCAGAATCAGGTTTGCGATCAACCGATTTATGAACGGCAGCCCCATCGGTGATGCGGCCTGGGAAGCAGGATTTACCGACAGTAGTCATTTCCATAAAATGCTGGTCAGCATGTTCGGCATATCTCCCTCCCAATTTCTGCGGGATCATAAAACTATGGAGATCCACACCTGTGACCGGTGGCCGCTGAATTTTGAGACGAAGGTGTATGATGCAAAGGGGGAACAGCTCCAATGGTATCATTGAAACCTTTTCAGTAGGTTTTCACGATATACTTTACCAATGGGAATATTCCTATTTCCTATCGAAACCTGATTTCCTTCGAGATATTTAATGGCATGTAAGGAAACGATAAATGATTTGTGAACCCTGATAAATTTGCCCGACGGCAATTGTTTTTCAAATTCCGTAAGGGTTTGTTTTGAAATAATCTTATTCTCGCCTCTGTGTATAAAAATATAGTTTCCATAAGCCTCGACAACAGATATTTCTTTGCACAAGATCTTTGTCAATTTCTTATCCGATTTGACCATTAGAAAGGACTCATCCTCCTTGTCTTCCGTTCGGGCCGGTACCGGTGGACCTGCTTTGATTGTTTTTTCCGTCGCCTGGACAAATCGCTGGAATGAAAAGGGTTTTAACAGGTAATCGGTTACAGACAATTCAAATCCCTCCAAAGCATATTCGGAATAGGCAGAGGTGATAATAACCGAAGGATACTTTTTTAATGACCGCAGCATGTCAAAGCCGGTGAGCCGGGGCATATTGATATCGAGGATAATCACATCCACATCGTTTTTATTGAGTGCGTCCATTGCTTCAAAGGCGTCTGCGCAGGATGCCACCAAATGCAGATATGGGACTTGGGCAATGTAATTAACGAGGATATCCCTCGCTATGGGTTCGTCATCTACTATAATGCAATTCAATGTCATGATCAGCGTAAGTCTATTTTGAGGTCCACCTGGTAGCAATGCGGCTCATGGGTTATCAATAACGTATGCTTCCGGGGATACAGCAAGTCCAGCCGTTGTTTGACGTTGGCGAGGCCAATACCCTTTCCCTGAGTATTTTTTACCCCAGTATGGAGGGCTGGATCGAGGGAGTTACAAACGACGAGGCGCAAGGCACTCTCCTCGAAATTGAAATGAATGTTCACGAATGCTTGCTGGCCTCGCTCGATGGAATAGTGTTTAAAGCTGTTTTCGATAAAGGACATCAGCATCAAAGGCGCTATGTGCAACTTTGAGAAATCACCCTTTGTCCGATAGTCAATCCGTGTTTTATCATCCAACCTGATTTTCTCCAGTTCGAGATAATTGGAAATATAGCAGAGTTCCTTTTCCAGGGAAACATAATTTTGATTGGTTTCATAAAGTGAATACCGCAACAGTTCAGACAGCTTTAACATTAATTCCGGCAGCCTTTTTGACTGCACAACGGACAAGCCATACAGGTTGTTTAACGTATTAAACAGAAAATGGGGATTCAGTTGCGCCTTTAAGTGTTTCAGCTCCATCTCCTTTTGATCATGCTCGACGATGAGTTTATCCAGGGCTGTCTTAAAAATGGAGGCCATCAGGGTAAACGCGATCATACTGAAAGTAATGTGTTCACCAGTCCAATCAATGCTGTTTTCCATGTGGAAAACGGCTACAAAAGGCAGCCTGACTATATTTAAAATGTATGGTAATCCGTAGACCAGCGAAATGATCTGAATGATATACAGGGCGAGACCGGTAATCCACTTTCCCCGCCTAAAGAAAGGCAGCACCAGGTAGTTTTGGGTATAACAAGGTATTGCAAACTCCAGGGTTTGCTGCAACACTATGCAAATTAAAGAGACGCCTGTGAAACTTAGCGGGTATTCCTTTAAGATGATGAATAGAAAGAAAATCACGACAAAGAAGGATGCCTGGGTATATATTTTATTCCTTTTATTGAATAAGATCGTCCAGTTAAATTCTTTCATCATAGAGGCAAATTAAGTTCGGCCACCGGATAAACAAAATTTTAGGGGCAAACATATCATTTTCGGTGACAAACAGCCGGGAAAGGGGTTATCCGCTGCCGGAGATCGTTCATCATCAACGCATATGCGTTGGCCACTTATATTTTGGTGGCCTTAAACATCAAAATACATTTGAGCAAATTGAAAAATTATGAAAGCGAAAATGACTTGCATGATTGTCGCCTTTGTATCCATATTCGTTACCCATTGCCTGGGGGCAGCGCAGGAAGATACGCTGGAACAGTCGCTGTTGCAGAACGTGCCCGCCTGGATGGCGGAAAATCATGTCCCCTGTGTGGGCGTCGGCCTGATCAAAAACGGAAAGATCAAATGGCTCAAGACATTCGGCGAACTACAGAGAGGCGTTCCTGCTCCAAACAATGCGCTATTTAATATAGCCTCGCAAACTAAACCGGTGGTGGCTATGCTGACCTTAAAACTGGTACAGTCGGGGCAATGGAACCTCGACGAACCACTGGCCCGTTATTGGATCGACCCGGATATTGCCCATTCTCCGTATCTCTGGAAATTAACTACCCGCTACGTTTTAAGTCATCAAACAGGGTTCCCCAATTGGCGCACGGACGATGGTTCAGGTAAGCTGAAGTTCAAATTTGAGCCCGGGACAAACGTTAGCTATTCGGGTGAAGGGTATGAATATCTAAGACGCGCCCTGGAGAGTAAATTTCGCCAGCGTTTGGACAAGCTCCTGGATTCTGTACTATTTAAACCGCTGGGAATGAATGACACGCGTTATTGGGGCCTCGACCTGGATACGAACAGGTTTGCCATGTGGCATGACGGACAGGGTAACAAATATTCCACTTCGATCGAAACGCCCGTAAATGCGGCCGACGATCTGATTACGACGATCAAGGACTACTGTACACTTGGAATTTTCGTAATGAATGGCGCCGGTCTCTCGGACACGCTGTATGCGGATATGGTCGAACAGCCAGGACAAGGGAATGGCAAAGGACTCGGCTGGGGTGTGGTAAGGGGCCTGCCTGGCGGTGCTTATGCACTGCAGCATGGAGGATCCGACATCGGCGTTCGCACCATGGCCATCTTTCTGCCCAAAACGAAAGACGGGATTGTAGTGATGACCAATGGAGATAATGGGGGATTTGTGTATGATCGGATCATTAAAGAGGCGCTGCCCTTGGGTAGGGAGATTTCGGATATTATGAACAAGGGCAGCAGCCACCATAAAAGAATAGTGCTGCCGGATTCCACCATACAGCGCTATGTGGGTTCGTATGAGCAAAGCAATGGAAAAGTGATGAACGTCGTTCAGGAAGGGAATGCCATAAAAGTATCCGGTGATGGGGTGCCTACGGCGGTATTGGTTCCGGAAACAAATAATACTTTCTTTTTACCCGATTACGATGTTCAACTGGAGTTCCCCGACAGCAGTTCCCTGATCATATACGAGGGTGGTAAACAGGTGATGAAAATTAACCGCAAACAAAATTAACCCCTGCTGACATAAGGTTGTCACAACCCGGTTGTTCCTTTGTATTATTAAACCAAATGATATATGAACAACAATGCCACCGCTACTATGAATGCCACCGCCATTACCCCGGAAGCCCTTTTGGCGCACTGGCAGGGACACCGCAGGCTGACCCGCCGGGTTGTTGAGGCTTTTCCGGAAGATACCTTTTCCGCCTTTTCTGTCGGAGGGATGCGCCCCTTTTCCGAACTGGTTGTTGAAATGATGGGCATGGCCGCTCCGGGTATCCACGGCCTCGTCACCGGGGAGTGGACGGACCTGGACAAACTTGACCACCATTCGCCAATCCCCGCCGCTCCCACCCGTCAGGAAGTCCTTCAGCGCTGGGACAAGATCACCGAAACCATCGACCGGCTCTGGCCGCAGATCGCCCCGGAGCGCTTCCAGGAGGTAGAGGCCGCCTTTGGTCAATATAAACAACCCATTTATGCTACGGTGCTCTATTTCATAGATAATGAGATCCACCATCGGGGGCAGGGCTATGTCTATCTAAGGAGCCTGGGGATCGAGCCCCCACCGTTCTGGGATAGAAATTGATACCGCCGCTTATTCGTTTGAAAAAAGGGACCGCTAAGGCCCCTTTTTTTGATCGGCAATTTAACTGTCCGGAGGCGGGAACAGCAAGGAAAACCACTTTTAATCCTGGGTGCCAACACTAATTAAACAAGGCATCCATCTTTAATTCATTTTGCACGAGCATATCAGAGTAATTGTTTCTAACAAGCCCCCAGGTTGTGATTAGAATGAGATGGACCGCTTTTCTTGTTTTTGTGACTTCTTTAAAGACACGAATCTTTCTTTTCAGGTCTTCAGCGTAACTTTTGCTAATGACAAAGGGATCAATGGAGAACTTCATTTCGCAGATGTTGATTACCCGGTCTGCACGATCAATTAAGAGATCAATCTGTGCTCCGGATGTATCTGTCTTTCCCGACCATGCTGAAGTTTCTGTCTTCATACCGCCAATGCTCAGTCCTTGTTTGATCTTGGAAATATGTTCGAGGCAAACCTGTTCAAATGCGTAGCCGGCCCAGATATTTTGGTTGGGAGTATCCAATTGACTGATCCAATAATCCCTGTCAGATGGATTATAGTCCTTGATCCATCGCAGGTAAAAAAGGGAATAAAAATCAGTTAGTTGATAGATACTGTTTTTGTCCTTTTTTCCGAAGGCCCTGTATTTACGTATAAAATGACTCTCTTCCAGCTCCCGCAAAATGCGGGTTGTGCCTCCACCGTTGGGCATTTTGGATGCCTTAAGCAAGTCCTCCCTGGAAAGTCCCTTTGCTTTTTTACTCAACGCCTCAATAATCTGCACATGCCTTTCAGCTTTCTGGAACAGCGAATGGTACAAATTATCGAACTCTGCCCGTAAAATGCCAGATTCCGTAAAGCAGAGCCTGTCAATATTCTGGGCCGCGCTTAATTTCGGATCTACCTGTGATAGATAGAAAGGGACGCCACCCATCACCATATATAATTGGACGATCTGATATCTGTCAAAGGTGGCCCCGCGACTGCTGAAAAACAGTTCACATTCTTTGAGTGTAAAGGGCTGAAGCGGTATTCTATTTGTCACGCGGTTGTGCAGTCCTCCTCTACTGTTCAGCAACTTATTGATGATCCAGCTTGCGGCCGAGCCACAGACGATTAAGAGAATATCCGTTCTTGCGCTGGCCCATGAGTTCCAGAAATGCTCCAAGGCAGGCAGGAAACCCGAGCCAGCTGTATCTAGCCACGGCAGTTCGTCGAGGAATACTATTTTTTTTTCGCTTGCCTTTGATTCCAGTAGTGAAGTAAGCTGAGTGAACGCCTCCAGCCAGCTGGTCGCTAACGGTCTGTCCACAGACGGGGAATCGTATCGTTTTAACGCTATGTGGAAATTTGATAATTGGGTGGCCGTATTGACATTGGCCATACCGGTTACTTGAAAATCAAATGATGAAAAGGCATTCCTTATGAGGAATGTTTTTCCTACCCTTCTTCTGCCATACACTGCAACGAAGGAAGAACTTCTGTTTTCAATAAGTTCTTTTAACCGGACTAACTCATCTTGTCGGCCGATAAGCGTTTCCATACTATGATTTGGCTTTAACTTGTCCAAATATACTACTTTTAGCCAAATCTATTGCCTTTTTTGGCTTAAACCTGGATTTTTGGTAGTGTTTTAGCCAAATACCATGAATTTAGGCCACGGCGCTTAATCGTCTTGTTATGATAAAAATGACCAGATATGAAAACCCACCTCCCAGCACCGAAGCAATAATATCTTTAATATCAAAAACCCTATGCGGCATCCATATCTGTGCGAGTTCATACAGGCTGAGTCCGGCAACAATGCTAAGGATGATATTTAGGACTTTGTTGGTGGGAGGTAGGCTGATGGACATATAGGCAAAAGAAAGAATGACAACAGCCAAAAAATTAGGCAATGAATCGGCCAGATATAGCGTGGTGATATGGTGCTTAAATAGGTATGGTCTTAAACTTAGCTCTTCATAGAGTGTAAACGTTAAAACAGAAAGAAGAATAATGATGTATAAAATCCGCTGCCTCATATTGGAAGGAAGATACATTGAAATTCTCCTTTTGAGCAAAAGAAATCCATAAAAAATTTATAATCAATTGATTATGGACCTAACAACGGTTGCCTGGAAATCCCGCAAATCACATAATTCCGAGCCGTTCACGGAGCGAATCGCGGTAGGTGCTACCGATAGGTATCTTTTCACCATTCACCATAAGCTGATGAACTTCGATCATGTTGATATGCCTGATACCCACTACGTATGATTTATGTACCCGTATAAAATCCGCCGCCGGTACAAGATCAAAAATGTCACCCATATTTTCACGGATCAGTAAATTTCCGTCTTTCAGGTGAATGGTAATGTAATTGCCATTCTTTTCCAGGTATAGTATCTCGCTAACTTTAACCCGATAGGTCTGCGGCCCGCTTTTGATAAATACGACAGCATCTTCATCCATACCGGTGGTACTTTTTGACGAGAATGCCGCCGCGGCTTTATTGATTGCCGCAAGGAAGCGCTCAAAAGTTACAGGCTTCAGCAAGTAATCCAGTGCGTTCAGCTCATAACTTTCCACGGCGTATTGGCTGTAGGCGGTAGTGAAAATGATCAGGGGCCGTGGCGACAAGGTTTGCAGCAGTTGCATTCCGCTGATTTCCGGCATATTGATGTCGAGGAAGATCAGGTCGACCTTTTCACGGTTCAGAAACTCGATCGCCTTGAGTGGTTCACGAAAGGTCGCCTTGAGGCTGGCCAAACTGGTCTTTTGGCAATACCGTTCTATCACCTCCAGGGCCTTCGGCTCGTCATCAATGGCTATGCAGGTAATCATGACAGATCGATTTCGAGGTTAACCATAAATTTCCCGTCTTCATTATTAATTATCAGCCGATGTTTACCCGGGTAGACCAGCTCAAGCCTTCGTTTTACATTTTCCAGCCCGATGCCGCTTATTTCCATTTCCATTTTCCTGACGATGCTATAATCCGTGTTCACACATTTAAAGATCAGTTTTTGACCGGAAACGGCTATGTCTATTTGTATTGCTGCTCTTTGCCCTATGGCAACGCCGTGCTTAAAGGCATTCTCCACAAAAGGGATAAATAACATAGGTGCGATGCTGATGTCAGCGATTGGCCCGGCGTGATCAAACGTTATGATTACTTCTTCGTCGGCATAGCGCAGTTTGTTGAGGGTTATGCATTCCTCCAGGTAAGTGATTTCCTTGCTAAGAGGAACACTTTCCTCATTGCTGTCATACAGCATATAGCGCATCATCCCGGAAAGTTTTGAAATGCCGTCGGCCAGCTCATCGTTTCCTTTGTCTTGCGCCATCGAGAACAGGTTGTTGAGCGTATTGAACAGGAAATGCGGGTTGATCTGCGATTTAAGGAACTTGATCTCGGTACTCAACTGGTTCGCCCGAAGCTGGGTTTGGATGAGTTCGCTTTTTGCCCATTCGTTCAGAAAGAAATAGGCGATAGATATACCCTGTATGACAAGGAAAGCGAGCAGTATGACAGGCTGTATGTGCAGCCAGTTACTGATCAAGAAGCTTATGGCATCGGGAGGAGGAAGAATAGGATCCTGGATGACCCTTGCTATGATGTCGTGTTTTGGACCAAAAGTCGAAAAGCCAGGCAGCGGTTCGGGGATTGGGTTCGCCCGATTGAATAAGGGGCCAACGATAAAATAATTCGCAGCAAATACCATCGTGAACCATCCGGTGCATATCGCCAGCCGGACCAAGCCACGTTTATATCGGATAACTTTCGGGAATGCCCAAAATATGTTGCCATAGAAAAGTGCCGCCAGGAAAACCAGGATAATATACACATAGGCTGAGATGGGGTTTTCTTCATCCCGATCTCTGACAAAAAAACGGGTCTTGGTCCATACGTGGATGTGCGAACTATTCAATGAAGTAAGGACAAAAAAAACACCTGCCCAAAACACAAGGTGGAGCAATATTTCTATCCAAAGTCTTTTTTTGGCCGGTACCATATGAACAAAGGTAAAATATCACGCTTACCATCAAAAAATTAGGTGTTTAACCGGACGGATTGACAGCCAAACGAAGCGTTTTTGAAATCCCGGATAACAAATAACCGGTCTTCAATCATACCAAACGCTCATTCATACCAAAGTTTTCGGCAAGTGGCGTCCCGGGAATAGTATTGTTTAAAAATAGTAGAGCCATGAAAAAGCAATTCCCATTGGTCGTTAGTTTACTGGCGGTATTTATTTGCGCCGAAGCGCAAAAACCCGATACAGCGTGGTTGATGGTGCATTACAAATTTACCCATGTGAGGGACACTACCAACCGGTCGCACCCTTACACCGAAAATATGGTGTTATTGGTGGGCAAAAGCGCCAGCGCTTATAAAAGTTATGACGGGCTGGTAGCAGATCAGCAGTTTAAAAAGGCGTATGCCGATGCGGCAGCCAGCAGTCCGGATGGGCACCTGATGATTAACCGGAGGGGTGCAGGTTCCAGCACCCAATATTATCAGTATCCGAATGAGCAGAAAATGTTCACAAAAGATAACCTGATGGTTAACGACTACCTGATCCAGGGCCCTATGCCCGCTATAGACTGGACAATCAGCGGCGACACGGCCACCTTTGGCGGACTGCATTGCCAGAAAGCCACCGGCCATTTTAGGGGCCGGGATTACATGGTATGGTTTTGCCCCGATCTTCCGGTGCATGCCGGCCCCTGGAAATTAAACGGCTTGCCTGGCGTAATTGTAGACGGCCATGATACGAAAAATGAAGTGGTATTTGCTTTTGACGGGGTGGAGAAAACGGTCCCGTCGCCAAAGGGACAGTCGGTAGGCGGCAATACCGATGAAAAGGATCTCCCGCCGATATTGCGGGGTTTGAATGATGACCCCAATTTGATCCAACCACCAGCCTCGGCGATCAAAACCACACAGAAGGAATTCGATAAGCTGCGGGTCGTCATGGAGAAGGATCCTGCAGCATATGCGCAAGCCATCAATACGGCTAATAGTCAGAGCGACGGCCCTAAAACGGATCATCTCATGGTCAGCGCCGACAAAAAGGGTACCGGTCCTGTCATCAATAACCCAATAGAATTGCCCGAAAAATGACGAGCAGGTTTGTAGCGGTTCCGGGCCTGTTGGTTATCGCCATATTGCTTTCCTTTGCTGGCTTTGCACAAAATATAGGGGGCACGGTAAGGGATAGCACCGGGAAGGGTGTTCCTTATGCCAGTATCAACCTGAGAAATGTCGTTAACAATAATATTATCGGTTATGCCGTCGCGGATGCCAGCGGCGCTTATCATTTACAGATCCCGGTTGGTACGCCTTTAAGCGGACTGGTGATAGAAGCAACGAGTATAGGGTACAAAACCCTGAGCCGGCCGATAGCGAACGTACACCTTGCCTGTGACTTCACTTTGACCGTTTCGGCAAACCAGCTACAGGCTGTCGAGATTAAAAGCGGCCGGCCTGTCTTGCGAACGCATGGCGATACGCTTGGTTACAAGGTATCTGATTTTGCAGGTGCACAAGATAGGGTGATCGGTGATGTGCTTAAAAAACTACCGGGCATAACTGTCGGTTCTGACGGAACGATCAGGTATAATAACAAGCCAATCTCTAATCTGTATATTAACGGCGATAACCTGCTGGATGATAAATATAATATCGCTACTACGACTATTCCGCAAGGCGTTGTGGAGCAGGTGCAGGTTATACAAAACGATCAGCCTGTTAAAGTGCTGCAAAATAAGGTGATGAGCGATGATGTGGCCCTGAACCTGACTATAAAAAAAGGTGCGAAAATGCAAACGATCGGGCAAGAGAGCGTAGGTGCGGGCTTGCCGGGCAATTATGATGTTGATCTGAACGCGATGATGTTTAAGGACGATTACAAGGCCATTAATTACCTGAAAGGGAACAATACAGGATATGACCTGCAGCAGGAACTGGTGGCCCATAATTTAAGCAACCACGAGCAATTGATTGATAATTATATACCGGCTCAGCTGCTATCCCTCGGTACGGCAAACAACCCGGCTTTATCGCGGGACAGGTATTTGTTCGATCAATCCGGGCTTCTCAACCTCAATAACCTGGTCAAATTACGTAACAACGTACAGGTGAGGTTTAATGCCTGGTATTTTCATGACAACCAGCGACAGGATTTCAGCCAGCAGAGCACCATTTTTTTACCCGGCGATACCGTCCAGTATAGTGAGACTCAACATAGCCGTTTCCAGCCGGATATCCTGCATACGCAATTTACGCTAAACATTAATAGGGACAAGTATTATCTGAATGATGCTTTGATACTGGATGACAGCTGGTCTGCATATCATTCGGATCTGAACACGAATGGCGCCGCGGTGGAACAGGTACTTCATGATAACCAGTTGAGCTTCTCCAATGAATTTAACGGGGTAAGATCCTTGAAGTCGAAAGATATTATACAGACCTATTCCTATATCAGTCATTCGGCCGAACCGGAAAACAGGACCATAGGCCCCAACTATCAACCAGCAGTTTTTAATGACAGTAACCAATATGGGCAATTGATTCAAAGTGTAAATGTGCCAACCTGGTACACCACTAATTATGTATCGTTCAAAATACCATCTGACCTCATCACACAGAGTTTCAAGACGGGATTTAGTGTTCAATCGCAAACATTAACGTCAGGTCTTGATGTGGCGCAGGTTAATAACAAGATAACCCCGGAATCGGACAGCTCAAGGAATCATTTGAACTGGACCAGGACGAAAATATATGCGGAAGCGGCCTATGACTTGCCCGGAAGTATCCTTCAGGCAAACCTCACCTTGCCGGTCAGCCTGCAGCAGATCAATTATTCCGACAACCTGTATAAGCTGGACAAACAGTTGACGCGGTTGTATTTTAACCCGCTATTAAAAGTAAAATACCAGGTTGGCGCCGAAAATTATCTTTATCTCTCCTACAATTACCGCAATGAGACGGGTACCATAGAAGATATTTACCAGGGTTATATTTTGAAAGACTACCTGACGTTGTATGCCAACAGCGCAGACCTGACTGAAAGTCGGGATCAGCATGCCTCAGCCGGGTTTAGTTATCGTAAATCGCTTCTCCTGTTTTTCGCCAGCCTGAATATCATTTATGACCATCTCGCAGCCAGTAAGATTGCCTCGGAGATCATTACCAATAACCTGCAGCAGCAGGTCGTGCTGCCTTATGCCAATGCTACCGGTTCGTGGACGGTTAGCAGCACGGTGAGCAAATATTCCTTTGCTTTGAAAACCACCTTTAGCGCCGGTTTGCAATGGCAAAGCACACGATCGGTGCAGTTACAGAATGATCAATTATTGCCTTTCAACACCATTACTGAAACCGGTTCGCTCGGCGCCAACACCAAAGTAGGAGATCATGTGGCCATTGACTATAAAGCCACACTCATCCAAACGACCAGTCATTCGGAGGTAGATGCATCAGCGGGTCATATCGACCAGTTACAGCAGCAAACCTCCTTGGAATACAACCCCTCAACCAATCTACAATGTAAGCTGTCGGGAGAGGATTACTTTACCCGGCAGGAGGGCAACCCCGACCTGAAGTACTTTTTTGCTGATGCCTCGACGAAATTCAGGGTAAGTAAATGGAAAACCACCTTCGAACTCAGCGCTGTCAATTTCCTGAATGTAAAAACCTATAGGGCATTTTATCTTTCGGCAAATACGTTTGCGGCCAGCTCATACGCCCTGCCTGGGCGGATCGTTTTGCTTAGGGTACTATGGAATATCTGAACAACCGCTTTTGTCTGTTATTTGCTGGCTTTCGATGACCTGTTTTAGCAAAGCGCTATACATTCTACCGAAATCAAAATTCCAGCAGGGAAAGGCATTACTTGGGGGGTACTCCGCGCCGGCGGGTTTTCGGGAAAGAACTCACCGTAAATTTTATTTATGATACTAAAATCATTGCCGGCCACCATGAAAATGGTTGTCTTTACCACATTACTAATGCTGCTTCCGGCTTCTTCCAAGATGGTCCTGATGTTTTGAAAACATTGCCTGGTCTGATCTTCAAAGCTATCACTCACAACCTGTCCGGAATGCAGGTCCAAACCGGGGGTACCGGATACGAAAATAAATTTTTCGGTTACTACTGCTTGTGGAAAGGACTGGCTCATCCGGGGAGCCTTTGGCGTATTGAAGTTTTTTCTTTCTTCCATATGCGATTTTTAAAAAAACTGTCTTATTGACCCGAGGGGTTACCTATTACAAATATAATCTTAATAGGGGTAGGAAGAACTCGAAGAAACAGGTTGATGCTATTGGAATTAATAGGTTTGCCTTGTATAAATGTAACTTTTGACTCTTTTTTGCCTTGTAAAAATGGAAAAATGTGTCCTGTTTCCTGGCTTACATGGATGTGCTGCCAAAGAGCGCGATCGGGAAAGTCCTGGCATACCCCGTCGAAAGGTGGAAGCAATTAATGATTTGTACCACAGACGGAAAATTGAATATCGACAATAATCCTGTCGGGCACACCAGCTCCAGGCTGAATGATTTAAATTCAGCAATACACATTATTTCTGAACCTGCTTATCTTTAAAGTCCGTGATGGTCTTTCCATCATAACGATGCACCCCATCAAATGTGCCAAACCAAATACTTCCATCAAAAGCTTCTAAAATCCCGAAAATCATTCCTTTATTTGTTATTTCGGTGACCATTGGCTTTTTATCAGACAAGGATTTTCCGTCATACCGAGAAAGCGCCCAAGCTTGGATATTGCCCGTTTCTGAACTAACCCAAGCCGGGCTATTAGTGCTTTCTGAACTGGTCCAAATATTGCCTTTTCTATCTTCTATTATATGACCAACAAACTTCTGTGTAAAATTGGTAAATGTACTGCCGTCATAACGCCAAAGACCATCAGCTCCACCCAGCCAGATATTGCCCTTTTTATCTTCGATTATCGAACGAACATTTGAAAAAGATTTACCCTCATGGGTGAAAACGGTAAATGTTTTTCCATCATACACGAAGGTATTACCTGTTGTAGCAACCCAAAACTTGCCTGTTTTATCTTCAATAACAGAATTAACATTATTATTGGAAAGCCCGTCTTTCGCTGTAAAATTTCGAAATGATTGGCCATCGTAACGACTTGCTCCGAACCAAATATTGCCGGCTTTATCTTCATAAATACAAGTAATGCTGTTTCCGGCAAGTCCATCTTTAGTTGTGAAATTTTGAAAGGATTTGCCATCATAATAATAAACACCTGAGCCAATAGAGCCGAACCATAAGTTGCCTCTTCTATCTTCTAGAACAGAAAAGAAGCGGGCCGAACTCACTTTACTTGTAATATTGGTAAAAGACTTTCCATCGTACCTAAAAATACCATCAAATGCAGCAATCCAAATGTTGCCGTTTCTATCTTGTATGATATTTCGAGTGATCCATTGAGGTCCGTAGGATATTACACCTTTGTTTTCTGAGCTGATAGTAATTTTTTCTCCTTTTGATTGGTTTTGTCCACAGGAAGTGTGAAAAACAAACATCAGGAGCAGCGCAAATAATTTTACAAATATTTTCATCTTTTATTTATCATTTACTATCGGGCAGGTTTAACAATGTGACTCCATCTGTATGGCATAAATCACGTTGCCGGAAACAGATAATTTGAACATCTTTCCTTTTACAGAAGGAAGTAACAGTTTCCATGTTTTTCCCTTGTCTGATGACCTGTAGATGCCGTCAGAATGACCACAAAAGAAGTTTTCACCCACCTGGATAATGGTTGTAATGTACGCTGGCACCGGAAGGATCGTAGTATCCTTAGGATGCCAGGTTGAATCGGAAGAGCCTCGCGCTGGAAGGTTGGCATTAACCGGCGGCAAGATTGGGTCAATAAAACCATGCGCCTGGAGGCCGGCATCAATAGCCTGCCAGGTTTTGCCGCCGTCGTAGGATGTTCGTATTCTCCGGGTCTTCGAAACGGTGCTGTAAGTAATAGCAGCGAATCCACCTTGAATACTTGCTACATCAATGCCCACGCCGCCCTCACTGATCACCAAG
>Ga0302303_10000822_pt1 | contig 22700 bp, 13 predicted proteins | sample III_Palsa_E2_1_FD_194542 | JGI IMG/M metagenome (GOLD analysis project Ga0302303, IMG submission 194542) | Peat permafrost microbial communities from Stordalen Mire near Abisko, Sweden - III_Palsa_E2_1 | ecosystem: Environmental > Terrestrial > Soil > Palsa > Peat permafrost | place: Sweden...
CTGGCGGCGTCCTTGGCAGCTTGCGCAGCCTTGTCAGCCTGCGAGGCGGCGTTGGAAGCGGCATCCTTCGACATGGACATCGACATCGCTGAGTTGCTGTTGGCTGGTGTATTTGACGAAGCCGCAGCAGCGGCCTGTTGAGCCTGGTCGGCGGCCTGACCGGCGGCGTCAGCCGAGGTCTTGGCCTGGTCGGCAGCCTGCTGGGTCGTCGGGGTCGGTGCCGAGGCGGCAGCCTGCTGTGCCTGATCCGAAGCCTGTTGGGCAGCGTCGGCTGACTTCTGCGCTTCTTGAGCGGAATCCTGCGCGCTGTTGCTGCATGCTGCCATCAACGCAACGAGCGCAGCGGCGAGAAGGGGGCGCGTCAATTTCATGGGTGAATCTCCTGATTGCAATGGAAGGCCTTTGGTAGGGCGCGCGTAGTTTTAGCCGGTAAGCCGTGACGATGCCACTTTTTTATGGTGAAGCCGGGGTGCACATTGAAAGTCTGTTTATTTGATAGCTGTGTAGATGCTCAGCGCTTTTCAGATAGCCAGGTTAGTTCAGTCGATGCGTTCCACAGCGACAGCTGTCGCTTCACCACCACCGATACACAATGTAGCGATGCCGCGTTTCAGGCCGCGGCTCTTCAACGCGTGCAGCAGGGTCACGACCAGACGTGCACCGCTGGCACCGATCGGATGACCGAGCGCACAGGCACCGCCGTTGACGTTGATCTTGTCGTGCGAAATACCCAGTTCGCGCATCGGTGTCATCGCGACCACGGCAAACGCTTCGTTGATTTCGAACAGGTCGACATCGCCCACGTTCCAGCCGGCCTTCTCCAGCACTTTCTGGATGGCGCCGACTGGCGCTGTGGTGAACCACTCCGGCGTCTGCGAGTGCGTGGCATGCGCCACGATGCGCGCCAGCGGCTTCAGTCCACGCGTTTTTGCCTCGTCGCCCGACAGCAGCACCACGGCGGCAGCGCCGTCGGAAATGCTCGACGAGCTGGCCGCGGTGATGGTGCCGTTTTCCTTGCGGAAGGCCGGGCGCAGGGTCGGGATCTTGGTGATATCCGAGCGGCCGGGCTGCTCGTCGGTATCCACCACGACGTCGCCCTTGCGGCCAGCCACCGTGACCGGCACGATTTCGTCGGCAAACGCGCCGCTTTGCTGCGCAGCCTGCGCGCGCTTCACCGATTCGATCGCGTAGGCGTCCTGCTCTTCGCGGGTAAAGTGATACTTGTCGGCGCACAGTTCGCCGAACACGCCCATCGCCTTGCCGTCGTAGGGATTGGTCAGGCCATCCCACGCCATGTGATCGACTAGCTGGCCGTCGCCGTAGCGAATGCCGGTGCGCGCGTTGACCATGTGCGGGGCGTTGGTCATCGACTCCATGCCGCCGGCTACCACGATGCTGGCCGAGCCGGCCTTGATCAAGTCATTACCCAGCATGATCGCCTTCATGCCCGAACCGCACACTTTGTTGATCGTGGTGGCGCCGGTGCCAAAGGGCAGGCCGGCTTCCAGTGAGGCCTGACGCGCGGGTGCCTGGCCGAGATTGGCTGGCAGCACGCAGCCCATGATCACTTCGCTGACATCGGCAGGCGCGACACCGGATTGTTCCAGCGCAGCACGGATGGCCGTGGCGCCGAGCTTCGGCGTGGGCACACCGGTGAACTGGCCGAGGAAGGAGCCGATGGCCGTGCGCTTGGCACCGACGATGACGACGCTGACATCCGACATGGGTAACTCCACTTGAAGACAGTAGGGGCGCGAACGCCTGACATATAGCCCCGGGATTATCGCAGTCCGCCGTAAACCACGGCAAACGGTGGTGATTCGGCGCAGGATGTGACTTGCGCGGTGTTTCATTGGATTTTCGTTGTGTCAAGATGCGCGCAGGGAGGCATCGCGGTGTGCCCGGCGCGCACGCGATACCAGGATTGGGGTGCGGTGACGGGGTACATCATGAAAACGTTCGATTCCGGGTTACGGCGTCGTGAACTGGCGTTGCTGGTGGCCATCGCGCTTGGCCTGAACGCCTGCGGCGGCGGAGGTGGCAGCAACGTCAAGTCCACGTCGACCGCACCGACTACGCCACCATCGTCATCATCATCGTCATCGACGTTGCCGCAGCCACCGATCGATGCTCAGCTCTCGATCACCAATACCTACGCGGCGCACAATCAGGGCTATACCGGCGCTGGCGTGACCATTGGCGTGGTCGATACCGGCATCATGGCCACCAATCCGGCGGTGTCCGGACGGGTGCTGGAGGAATTGACTTATGTCGACCCGACCACCAACAACCTCAGCATCGATGATGTCGTGGGTCACGGTACCTGGGTGTCGGAGATCGCGGCGGGTGCCCCGTTCGGACAATTCCCCGGCGGTATTGCGCCGGGTGCAGATCTGATCTCGGCGCGCATCATCGATGACACCTCGAGTGACGACAACGGTTCCACCCCGCCAACAGCGGTCACCTCGGCTGATCCGCTACCGCAGGTCAGTGCGGACCTGATCGCGGGCGGCGCCAAGATCATGAACAATTCGTGGGGCGGCATAACGTGGAGTGCCACCGATACGGCCACCACGCAGCTTTTCGACGCGGCCTACAGCACATACGTCAATTCCTGGGGCGGCCTGGTGGTATTCGCCGCAGGCAATGACTCGGAAGCCAACCCCAGCACGATCGCTGCACTGCCCAGTCTTGCGCCTGATCTGGCGAAGGGCTGGCTGACCGTCGTCGCCGTCAACAGCAATAACCCGACCCAGCTGGAAGGCTACTCAAACAAGTGCGGCATCGCGATGGACTACTGCCTGGCAGCGCCGGGCGATGTGATCGTTCTGGACAAGGACACCACCGCCAGTACCACCAACCCGAGCTATTACATCGTGGAGGGCACGTCACTGGCTGCTCCGCAGGTGTCCGGTGCGGCGGCACTGGTGTGGCAGGCCTATCCGTACTTCACCAATGATCTGGTGCGCCAGACCCTGCTTGGCACGGCTGATCCGCTCGGCGGCTCGCAGCCGAATACGACCTTCGGTTATGGCGAGCTGGATGTCGGCAAAGCGGTGAATGGTCCCGAGCAATTCAACTGGGGTGATGTCACGGTCAGCTTCAGCGGCAGTTCCAGCTGGAACAACCCGATTTCCGGTGCTGGCGGCCTGATCAAGCAGGGCAGTGGCACGCTCAATCTGACCCAACCATCGAGCTATACCGGCATGACCCAGGTGCAGGGCGGCACACTCACCGCCCAGTCGCTGGCATCCAGCGTAAGCATCAGCGCCGGCGCCACGGTGAGCGGCACCCAGACCATCGGTGGCAGCGTGACCAATGCTGGTGTGTTGGGCGTCAGCGGCAGCAACGTCACCGTGGGCGGCAACTATATCCAGCAGGGTGCTGGTCGGCTGGCGGTGTCGCTGGGCTCGGCGCTGAATGTCACCGGCACAGCCAACCTGAGCGGTGGCGATCTGTTCGTGACCGGCACGAACACGGGCTATGTCGTCAACTCGCATACCGATGTGCTGACCGCCGCTGGCGGTCTCACCGGTACGTTCTCGGCACTGAACACGGCGTCCAATGTGATGTTGACCGCCACGCTCAATTACGACGCCAACGATGCGTGGCTCAATGTGCAGCAGGTAAATGTCACGGCGATACAAGGCGCGAGTTACACGGCGGCCTCGTACGCCGCTGCGCAGCGCGTGCAGAGCGCGTTCGGTCAACTCAACAGCCAGATCACGCAGGGCACGCTGACGCCGACTTCCACGGCAGTCGCCAGCGGTTTTTTCGCTGGTGCTGCGAGCCTGCAGCAATCGGCCACGCTGGCTACCGCGCAGAATTCGCTCAGCACTCTATCCGGCCAGTTGCATGCGGCCAGTGCGGCGATGACGTTCCAGGCGATCGACGCCGGCACCGAGGCCTTGTCCAGTCGCTTCGATCAGTTGCTCGACGCACCCAGGCTGGGTGGCGGCTGGACGCAGAACCTCGGCTCCCAGGGCAGCATGTCGCGTAGCGGTTACAGCGATGTCGGTTATGACCTGAGCGGCATCATGGTCGGCGAGGACATTCGCTTCGGCCTGAATGGCGTGCTGGGTTATGCCGTGAGTCAGAGCCAGGGGTTGGGCCGGCTCGTCGAAAGTGGCGACCAGGGCAACAGTCACGCGTTGGAAGGCATGCTCTATGGTGGCGTGGTCAACGGAAACTGGTACACGATGGGGCGTTTCGGCATCGGCACTTATCGCGAGAACATGCAGCGCGAACTCGAGCTCGGCGATGAATTTTCCAGAGTGTCCAGCCTGAGCAATGGCCGCTACGGTCTGGCCTATGGCGAGAGTGGTTACCGTTTCACGCTCGGCGGCATGCAGCTGACCCCCTATGTGAACCTGCAATACGCACAGATCCAGAGTGACGGCTTCAACGAGGGCGGTGCGGATGGTTTCGGCCTGATGTCCGATGCGCAGAACATCGAACGCTGGCAGGCCGGCGTGGGTATGCGTGCCATGCATCGCTGGTTGCTGGATGACGGCACCGCGTTGACCTTGCAGACCCGGCTGCTGTGGCAGAGTGCCCTCGCCATGCATGGCGAGATACCGGATGCCAGCTTCACCGGGCTGACGCAATGGGCGCCGGTGGGAGGTATCGGTCTGTCACGTTACGGTGGCGTAGCCGCCACTTCGCTCAACTGGAGCTTTTCGCAGAAATCCAGCCTGCAGCTGGATCTCGAAAAAGACTACGACCAGTACCAGGACGGAAATATGGCCATGGTGAGTTACAAGCTGGCGTTCTGATCGGGAGTTGTCCACGCTGTGCCGGGGATGCGCGGTCGGCAGTCAGCCGCACGAGTGTCACACCAGCACAACCTGCACGCCGGCAGCACGCAATGTCTCGACGGTTTCGGCAGCGGCGCTGTTGTCGGTGATCACCACGTGCAGGTTCCGCACCGGGGTGATTACGGACAGGCTGCGCTGGCCGAGCTTGCTGGCATCGAGCACGGCGATGGTCTGGCGCGAGACGCGGATCATCAGTGCATTCAATGCGGCTTCAAGCGGGTCCGGTGTGGTCACGCCTACTTCGGGATCGAGTCCGTCGACGCCGAGAAACAATCGGTCGGCGGAAAGTTTCGCCAATGCCTGCTCGGCATCCGGACCGACCAGCGAATACGAGGTTTGCCGCAGCAGGCCGCCCAGCATCATCACGCGGATCTGCGGCAGCCCGGACAGCTCCATCGCGATATTCAGTGCATTGGTGATCACGGTCAGCGACTCGAACTTCATCTGACGGATCTGCCGTGCAATCTCCACCGTGGTGGAGCCGGAATCGAGGATGATCGTTTCGCCGTCCTGGATCATTCCTGCCGCGGCCTGACCGATGCGCAGCTTCTGCGCGTGCCAGCGGGTTTCCTTGATGTTGAGCGGCGTGTCATTCGTCGCCGCCGAGACCGGCAGCGCACCGCCATGCGAACGGGCGATTGCCGAACTGCGCGCCAGCGTGTCGAGGTCGGTGCGGATAGTGACGGCCGAGGTGCCGAAGCGGGTCGCCAATTCATCCACTGTGGCCCGTCCCTGTTGTTCCACCAGTTCGACGATCAGGCGGCGGCGTTCTTCAACCAATAGTCGGGGCGAGGCGGTCGGGGTTTCACTCATGGTTAGAGCCTGTTCAAGATCTCCCCGTGCCTCGCGCCGGGAGCTGTTTGCGCGCAGACCAAGGAAGAACGAAGGAGTGGACGTCGGTCCACGACTGAGTGATGACGCAGGGATGGGGGCAAACAGCCCCGGCCCGGAGGGTTGTCACCGAGCGGCCGCCAGGCGGCAGCGCGCGGCTTGGCTTGCCAGCCAGGCAAGCCGGCACCACGCCCTATCACCTGACGACCGCTCGATGACAACGCGTGGTACGAGGAGATCATGGACAGGCTCTTAGATATGCAGGAGTCGGGCGGCGTTGTCATGATATACCTTGCGCAGCACGTCCTCCGCGAGATTCAGTCCGTAGATCGACCAGCGCCCCTGCGGTGGCGTGGATGACGGTGCGTAGTCGAAATACTCGTCCTCGGTTTCCAGGAAGCGGTAGTAGATCTCGTAGAGTTCGTCGCCGAACAACTGCTGTGGCACGTCATCACCGTACGGCGAGGGCACGGCATCGGTGCCGAACAGGATGCGGTCCTGATAGCGGTCGAAGAAGCGCTTGGCGGTGCGTGGCTGGCGGCCAAGCTCACCGATGCGCGCGCTGATGTCGATCACCGTGTTCGGAAAGCGATCCAGGCAGGCGGCGACGGCGGCGAGGTTCTCCGCGTTGTTGCCTACATGCAGCAGCGCGAACGTGGTTTTTGGATGGCGCGCGATCAGCCGGTCACGCGCGGCGAGCAACTCCGCGTTGCTGGGAAAGCTCGGGCCATAGAACGACCAGTCCGGATGGTTGCTCAGTTCCTCGTAGCGTTCGTTGGTCGCGTCGGTGGGCAGAAAAAATGCCTCCGGATCGGAGACGTGCAGAAAGACGGGCATATCAAGTGCGGCACATGCCTCCCACATCGGATCGAAGCGGCGGTCGTCCACCGCCACCAGCGGACCTTCATCGATCCGTTCGCGCAGATAGAGACCCAGCGTCTTCAGCAGTTTCAGGCCACGCGCACCGACACGTTTGGCATGCGCGATCGCGTCAGCCTGCAGTTGCGCGTAGTTCGGCTCGGGGAAGCAGGCGAAGGACGGTTCGGTCAACGTGAGAAAGCGTCCCGGCGCGACATGATCGAAGCTGCGGATGCTTTCTTCCAGACCTGCGCCGACACCGCCGGTGAGATTCACCAGCGTGCGTATGCCCTTGCGGTCCATCACCGGCAGCAGGTCCTGGGGTTGGGCGAACAGGGTGATTTCCTCACCCACCGAGATGCCATTGCGCACGTTGCTCGACCAGGTCAGGTGCGTATGCATGTCGATCACCGGAAAGCGCGGACGCTCGATCCGCGTCTTCGGCACATGCAGCATGCTGCGTGGCTGGAAGTCCGCCAGCCGCAGCTCGCTCTTGCCAGAATCCACTTGCGTCTGCAGCGGATTCTTGCTGCTTTCGATGCGCACCGTGCCGGCGCCGGTGGGCGGCGCGCAGCAGAGGCAGGCGTTGCGATAGTTCATGCGGTGTCGTCTCGGTTCACCGGAGTTTGTTCTGCTCTCCGTAGGGAATGGGAGTCAGGTCAGCGTGGGTACTTCGCCATGATGTCGTGCACCTGCCGCACGAGCGCCAGCGCCTGCTCGAACGGACGTAGCCACATGTTGCGGCCAAACATCACGCCGCTGGCACCGGACTGCATGTAGAACTCGACCTGGCGCAGCACGGCCTCATCGTTATCGTCTTTTACGCCGCCGGAGAACAGCACCATGGTACGACCTGCCGAACGCACGACGCGTGCGCAGCGCGCGGCGGCATCTTCCTGCAACTGGTTATACGGTGCAGGCACATTGGCGGTGCTGTCGTTGGGCTCGTGCAGCTTGACGATATCGGCGCCCAGTTCCAATGCGACGCGTGCGGCGTAGTCCTGTGCATACAGGGTATTGGTGCCACCCTTGGCATTGACGGCGCTGCCGCGCGGGTACGACCACAGCACCAGTGGCATGCCGTAACGCTCACAGTCCTGGCGCACCTTTTCGAATTGGCGGAATTCGTCATGCTGGCGCGGTGAGCCGACATACATGGTGTAGCCAACGGCATCGGCGCCGATGCGCACCGCATCCTCGACCGAGGCGAACAGCGGCGATGTGGCTTCGCCGTCGTCGGGGATGTTGGTCTTGCCATTGAGCTTGAGGATCAACGGTATCCGCCCGCAGTATTCGCCCATGTACTTTTCGGCGAGGCCGATACCCAGCGCGATGGCGGAAAAATTGCCTTCGACGGCGAGACGGAACTGGTACTCCGGGTCGACTGCCGGCGGGTTCGGAAAGAAATCCGTCGGTCCGTGTTCCAGGCCCTGATCGAGCGGTAATACAAGCAGGCTGCCATTGCGTGGACCATGGCCGTACAACAACCGCCACAGGCGGGTGCGCTTGCCGTGGGACAGGGCAAGCCGGGAAAGTGGGCTGGCGGCGTTCGAAACCTCTTGTAAGTTTTGTTTCATTTCGAATACTCTCGATTCAGTGGTTACATGCTTTCACATTCAATTGTATCTGGCGAAATGTCAATATTAAACAATAAAACGAAAGATTTGGCCGGGCTGAGAACGCTGCTTGCGCTTCCGCTGGCGGAACAGCGGGAGCGTGGTTACGCCGACACTGTGCGTGAAATTCTGCAGCAACCGGCCACCTGGACCGATACCGCTGACTTGTTGCATCAACCACAAGTGCTGGCGCAACTGCAGGCTGCGCTGACGCCAGCACCGAGCCATATCGTGCTGACCGGCTCGGGCAGCTCGATGTATATCGGCGAGTGTCTTGCGCCCAGCTTGCAGCTCGGCCTTGGCATGCCGGCGCAGGCCATTGCCGCGGGCACCCTGCTCACGCATTGGCGCAGTGTGCTACCGCCCGGTGCAGGTTTGCTGATTTCACTGGCGCGCTCGGGCGATAGTCCGGAAAGCTGCGCCGTGGTGAGTCGCCTGTTGGCCGATGCTCCCGACTATCGCCATCTGGTCATTACCTGCAATGCCAACGGCAAGCTGGCGACGGACTATAAGAGTGATCCACGGGTAACCGTGCTGCTACTCGATGAACGCACGAATGACCGCAGCCTGGTCATGACCAGCAGCTTCACCAATCTGCTGCTGGCCGGCGCCGGTCTGGTTTCCACGACGCGCACTGATTGGATGGCATCGGCAAATCGGCTGGCACGTCGCGTCCAGCACGTGCTTGACGATCAAGCCGATGCGCTGGCCGCGATAGCCCGTCAGGGCTTCGGCAAGGTGGTCTACCTGGGCAGTGGCGGCGCGCTGGGCGCGGCCCACGAGTCCGCTTTGAAGATGCTGGAAATGACTGGTGGCGCAGTGACCACCAGCGCGGAAACCTACCTCGGTTTGCGACACGGGCCGATGTCGAGCCTGACGGAAGACACGCTGGTGGTCGGCTTTCTCTCGCCGAATCCGACGGTGCGTGCGTATGAGGTCGACCTGCTGCGCGAGCTTTCGCGCAAGCAATTAGGCATGACCCGTGTGTTGGTGGGTGAAGGCATGGCGAGCGAATGGCTGGGGCCGAACGATGTGGCTGTGGAACTCGCTGGCATGGATACCGTTGATGACGTGCTGCCGTTGCTGGCAGATGTCGTCGTCGGTCAGTTGCTCGCGTTCTTCGCCTGCCTGTCGCTCGGCGGTAAGCCGGATACGCCCTCGCAAGGTGTACTCACCCGTGTGGTGGAGAACTTCTCGATCCACCAGGAGGGCGTGTGAAGCGCATCCTCGTCGCGGGCGAAATCAACGTCGATCTTGTTTTTCGGGATTGCCACGCGTTTCCGCTGCCGGGCAAGGAAGTGCTCGCCGATGACTTCGTGATGACACCGGGCAGTTCGTCGATGATCTGCGCGATGGGTCTGGCGCGTCTCGGCAATCCGGTGGCTTTTGTCGGCTGGGCCGGCATGGACAGCTGGGGCGATTATTGCGTAGCGGCGCTGCGGGACGCGGGCATCGATACCACGGGCATTCTGCGCGACGAGACACTGAGAACCGGCGTCACGACGTCGTTATCGACGGCGCAGGATCGGGCGCTGGTAACGTTCACCGGAGCCACCGCCACGCTGAGCGCCGACGACATCAGTGATGAGTGGCTGCAGGCTTTCGATCATCTGCATATTTCATCGTATTACCTGCAGCGCGCCCTGCGTCCGGGTTGCCGCGACCTGTTCGCGCGCGCACGTCTGCAGGGGCTGACCACCTCGCTCGACCCCGGCTTCGACCCGGACGAGCGATGGGGTGATGAACTGTTCGAGACGCTGGATGAGGTGGATCTGTTTCTACCCAACGATGTGGAGTTGCTTGGCGTCACCGGCAAGACGTCGTTGATGGACGGCCTGCACCGGTTGGCCGACCGACGGGCACGCACGGTAGTGAAGCGCGGCTCGCAGGGAAGCGCCACGTTCGATGGCGAAAACCTGCTCGCCGGGCCGGCGTATCCGATGACATCGGTGGAAAGCACGGGTGCCGGTGATTCGTTCAATGCCGGTTTCATCCATGCATGGTTGCGTCAACAGTCGTTGATCGATTGCCTGCGCTGGGGTGGTGCCTGCGGCAGTCTGTCGACACGCGGCGTGGGTGGAACCACATGCCAGGCGGATGCCGCTGAAGTACTTGCCTTGATTGAGGCAGTTCCTTGATCACGGTGGCCGGTTTGAACACCACGATCGATCGTCTCATCGGCGTCGATGCGCTGCATACGGGTGAGGTCAACCGCGCCACCAGCGAACAAGAATATCCCGGCGGCAAGGGGCTGCACGTCGCACAGACGATTGCTGCACTGGGTGAGCGAGTGCAATTGATCGGCGTGGTCGATGCCGCACATCGCAACATGATTGGCCGGCGCATGAGCGAGCGTGGGGTGCTGTTTCATGGCATCGAAATTCCCGACAGCATGCGCAGTTGTTTTGCGGTCCAGGACGCACAGGGTCGGATCACCGAAATCCTCGGCCAGGGACCCGAGATTGCCGAAAAATACCGGACGGCCCTGGTGCAAGCGTTTCGCCGCGGCGTCGAGGAAAGCAAGCTCGTGATTCTGTCCGGTAGCTTGCCGCGTGGATTCGCTGCCAACACCTATGCCGAGCTGGCCAGTCATGCACGTGATGCCGGCCGGCGTTGCCTGATCGATGCCAGTGGCGACGTGCTCAAGCATGCGGTGCAGGTGCAGCCTTTTCTGATCAAACCCAATCGCGATGAGATTTCGTCGCTGCTCGATCGTCCTGTCGACGATCTCGATGCGGCAGTCGATGCAGCGAAGGAGTTGTTCTCCCGAGGCATCGCTATGCCGGTGGTGACGATGGGCGCACTGGGTGCGGTAGCCATCGATGCGAACGGCATCTGGCACGCCCGGATCGAGCTTGCACAGATTCGCAACACGGTCGGGTCGGGCGATTGCCTGCTCGCCGGCATAACGGTGGGCATTGCCCGCAGCATGAATTTGGAAGAGACCTTGCGTTTGGGCGTGGCTTGCGGGGCAGCCAATGCGCAAGGTCAGGAAACCGGTTTCGTCGAACGGCGGGCGGTAGAGGCGTTGCTCTCTCAGGTTCGAGTGCACCGCCTGGCTTAACTGAAAGCACGGAGTCAAACCGGACCCTCGATTGGTCCGGCACGGATTCCTGCGTCCGAAATTTGGTGAAGGTGCGAACAAGTCCATGGAAATGGAAGTTTTCCACGGGCATCCATAACGGCTTGCGGCAGAGGGGAGTGGTCATTTCTGCGCGGGCAATAGCGAATACGGGTGAGGTATTTCATGAAAGTCGAGAAGAGTGACTGTTTTACGGTTGATGACAAGGGCAGGACGTTGCTGGCTTCGTCCATCAGCAAGTCGTTGATGGCGATGCAGGTGGCGTTGGCAATGGGGGGCTTGGCATTTGCAGGAGCTGCGTTGGCGCAGACCGATACCTCACCTCCTACCGCGGACACCACGACCACTGCTACAGCAACCAAAACACCTGCAGAAAACAAGCCGACGAAGGACAAGGCCGTAAGCCTCAAACAGGTCAGTGTCACCGGCTCGAACATTCGCAGTGTGGACGTGGAAGCGGCGCAGCCGGTGATCAGCATTACCGCGCAGGATATTCAGAAGCAGGGCTTCGCCACGGTGGGTCAGCTTCTGCAAAATGTCTCATCGATGTCGCCACCCGATCTCAGTCACTCGGCACCCGGTGATCTGGGTCCGAACCAGGGTGGTTCGTTCGTCGATCTGCGCGGTCTCGGTGCGCCGCGCACGCTGGTGCTGGTCGATGGCCAGCGCATCGGCGCCGCGCACGGCGGCTACACCAATATCAACGTGATCCCCACGGCCATCGTCGAGCGTATCGACGTGCTGGCCAGCGGTGCTTCCGCGGTGTACGGCTCCGATGCGATTGCCGGCGTGATCAACATCATCACCAAAAAGAATTTCAGCGGCGCAGAGATCGACACCTATAACGGTGAGTACTCGCCGCACAGCGATGGACGGCAGACGCAAACCAGTTTCACCGTCGGTAAAACCACGGACAAGGGCAGCATCGTATTCAGTGCCTCGTACCAGAATCAGGGTGCGGTATGGACGGGTGATCGCGCTTTTTCCGCGTACCCATGGACGGATCAGCATCCGTATTTCGGCCTGAGCAAATATGGTCCGTACGGATATATCCGCAGCGCGACGGGTGGGCCTGCACTGGTGCTCAATCCGGGCGGTGACTCACGCAATATCAATGACTACCACACGTTCGTGCAGCCGACTTATGCCGCAAACGGCGACATCACCAGTCTGGCCAATGCGGGTGACCAGAATTACAACGAGCTGGCCGGTCGTACCAACATGTTGCAGACGGAGGACAAGACCAAGAATCTCTATCTGGACGGCCATTACAACTTCACATCGAATATCACCGGCCATATCAACCTCGGCTACAACATCGACAATGAAACCGCGCAATCCGGTTCGCCGTTGTTCTATAGCGGCATGGGGTCCAACAGCGCGTTTCCCTCGCTGCTTTCCGAATACAGCTATTACAACCCGCTGTACGGCATCCAATCAGTGCAGTTCAGACGGTTGATGACTGAAACGACGCTTCGCAGCTACAACGATCCCAAGAACTACCGCTACAACATTGGCCTGGAAGGCAACTTCGAATGGAATGGCCATCTATTCAATTGGGACGTCTATACGTACAACAGCAAGATCAGCGGCGTTAACACGCGTACGGGCTATTTCAATCTGATCAATGTGCAAAACGCGCTGGGGCCATCGTTCATGGGCTCCAACGGCGTCGTGCAGTGCGGTACACCGGGCCATGTCATTGCTGGCTGCGTGCCGTTCAATCCGCTGGCCGGTCCCGGCGGCATCACGCCACAGATGCTCAAATATCTGTCGATCAACAGCGTCGAGCACTACGGCAGTGACGAAAAGGCCTATGTCGCCGACTTCGGCGGCGATATCTACGCCTTGCCCGCCGGTGACCTGACCTTTGCCACGGGTGTGCAGCATCGTGAGGAGTCCGGTTACGACAGCCCGGATCCCTTCGCTTATGCGGGTTATTCCACCGATGGCGGGGTCGGACCCAACAGCGGCAGCTATTCGTTGAACGAGGCGTATGCCGAGGTCAATGCGCCGTTGCTGAAGGATCTTCCCGGCGCCAGGAGTCTCGATCTCGATATCGCGCGGCGTTATTCCAGCTATAGCAATTTTGGCAGCACCACCAACAGCTCGTACAAGCTGACCTGGAAACCATTCGACGACTTGTTGTTTCGCGCCAGCTACGGCACCGGCTTCCGTGCACCCACCGTCAATGATCTCTATCAGGGTCGATACCCAGCGGGCACGTTTACCGATCCATGCGACAGCGTTTACGGACCGACCGCCTACGGTGGTAATGCTCTGGTCGCCCAGCGTTGTCTGACGGGTTATGGCGGCATCCCGGGTGTGGCGGCCAACTTTCGTCAGACCGACAGCAACGGGGTACCCATCATCACGTCGAGTGGCGAGGGTGCATTGCCCAGTACCAACTTCACCGGCGGCAATCCCAATCTGAAGCCGGAGACGTCATACAACGCCGATATCGGTCTGGTCTACAGCCCATCGTGGCTGACCGGTTTCAACTTCACGCTCGACTGGTGGAACTACAACATCCGCAATCTGATCACCAACATCGGCAATGATCAGGTGCTGGCCAACTGTTACCAGTACAGCATCCAGTCCGCCTGTAGCCAGTTCCAGCGTCAGGCCGGCACGGGTCAGATCTATGACCTGCTGAACCTGGAAACCAATGCAGGCTGGCAAAAAGAAAGTGGTTACGACTTCACCGCCGCCTACCGCTTTCCCGAGACCTCGTTCGGCAATTTCAAGCTCAGCATGAACGGTACGTACATTGCGAAGTTCAACCAGTTGCCGACGATTGGCTCGAACATCATTTATGCCGCCGGCAACACGGCGAACTTCCTCACCTCCTGGCGCCTGCGCGACAACCTCAGCCTGAATTGGGACTGGCACGCATTCGGTGCCAGCTGGACCTTGCGCTATTTCTCTCCGTACAAGGCCGCGTGCGCCTACGCACCGTCCACCGGAACAACGGCGTTCCCCTGCACCTTGCCCGATTACTACGCGCCCGGCGTGGGCGTCGAGCCGCAAACGCAGGTGCCCTCGGTCACCTTCAGCGATGTGCAGGTGTACTGGAAGGCACCCTGGAACGCGACCTTCTCGGTAGGCGCCAACAACGTCTTCAATCGCACGCCGCCCTATGTCTACGGCGCCTACGCATCGGGCAGTGACACGCCTTACAACTACAACGCGTCGTACGACATCGGTCGTTACGTCTACTTCCGCTATCAGCAGAAGTTCTGACGTCCGAGCGGAATGAAACGCTGCCCGAATGCTTTCAGGGCAGCGAGTTGAAGTTCTGTGATGAGGCAAGCCATTGGATGTGGAGTGATGGATTGCACCGCACGAGCTTCAACAAGCCATTGGACACGCTGCATGTGTGCTCCAGCGAGCAGGACGTGGCCGGGTTTGGCCACCCGTTGGAGGCTTGACGAAGCTGCAGGCGAGTTCACGTACAGGAGAAATATCCATAACGGCTTGGTGCAGAGGGGAGAGGTCATGTCTGCGCAGGCGATCGCGAACTACGGGAGAGCGTTTATGCGTACTGGAAATAGGGGATTTTCTACGGTCGATGGCATCAGCAGAAAGTTGTTGACGGCATCCATCGACAAGTCATTGATGGCGATGCAGGTGGCGTGTGCGGTTGGCGGACTGGCCTTTGCGAGTGTCGCCATGGCACAGACCGAGACTTCACCGTCGGCTGTTACCACGGCCGTCAAGGTACCGACTAAAAAGGTGACTGCCCAAAAGAAATCCGCGAAGGATGCCGCAACGTCGGAAGCGCAGGACAAAGCCGTCAAGCTGCAAGAGGTGACCGTGACCGGCTCGAACATCCGCGGTGTCGATATGGAAACGGCGTTGCCCACCATCACCATCACCCGCGAAGAGATACAGCGCCAGGGCTTCGCCACGGTGGCCCAGCTATTGCAGAACATTTCATCGGCGGCCACACCTGACTTGAGTCGTGCCGACGCAGGGTCGCTGGGTCCCAACCAGGGCGGCAGTTTTATCGATCTGCGTGGACTCGGTGCGCCGCGCACACTGGTGCTGGTGAATGGCGAGCGTATCGGCGCAACCCATGGCGGCTATACCGACGTCAGCGTTATTCCCACCTCGATTGTCGATCATATCGATGTACTGGCCAATGGCGCTTCGGCGGTCTACGGTTCCGACGCGGTTGCGGGTGTGATCAACATCGTCACGTTGAAGAATTTCAACGGTGCGGAGATCGACACTTACGACGGCCAGTACATGCCGCATGAGGATGGTCGCCAACAGCAATACAGCGTTACTGCCGGCAAAACTGGCGACAAGGGCTCGGTGGTCTTCAGCGCCTCCTATCAAAACAGCGGTTTGGTATGGGCCGGTAATCGGCCATGGTCGGCGTATCCCTACACCAACAATCATCCCTATTTCGGTCTTTCGTATGTCCCGCCGGATGGTGGAGTCATCAGCGGTGCCCCCGCTTCGCTGTTTCCGGATGGCAAGAGTCATACGCTGGTGCTCGAACCCGGCGGGGACTCACGCAATATTGCCGACTACTACCGGGTCACACCGCAAACCTTCGATCCGGTGACCGGCTTTATCGACAGTCCCGCCAACGAAGGCGGCTACATGTACAACCACAACAGTGGTGAGCAGACCACACTGTTGAGTCCGAACAAGACCAAGAATCTCTATCTGGATGGTACTTACCATCTGACCGACAACATCAATGCGCATATCAACCTGGGCTACAACCAGAGCATCAACGGTGGCGTGGGCAGTCCGAGTGCGATTTACAGCGGCTTCTCTCCGAATCCCGATTATCCGATCACGCTGGACGCACACAGCTACTACAACCCGCTCAATGTGCCAGGGCAGACGCCGGCAACGCTGCGCATCAACCGCTTCCTGCCCGAATATCTCTACAGCAATGACAACAGCTCGAAAAACTACCGCTACAGCTTCGGACTGGATGGCCATTTCGGCGTGGGCGACCACGAGTTCAACTGGGATGTCTATACCTACGACAGCAAGATAAGAGACGTCGATATCCGCAACGGATACTTCAACCTGATCAAGCTGACGCAGGCACTTGGGCCATCCTTCATGGGGGCCAATGGTGTCGTCCAGTGCGGTACGCCGGGCAATGTGATCGCCGGCTGTGTGCCGTTCGATCCGCTGGGCAAGGTCACGCAGCAGATGATCGACTATTCGCGCATCAACTATGAAGAACGTACCGGCTATGACGAAAAGGTCGCCGCGGCGGATTTCGGCGGCAACATCGTCGAGCTGCCTGGTGGTGATCTCACCTTTGCGGTGGGTGTGCAGCATCGTTCCGAGGCGGGTTTCGACGATACCGATCCGGCCGCCTATTCGGGCTATTCCAGTGCCTATGCCGTCGCCCCCAATCAGGGCAGTTTCGATCTCAACGAAGGTTACGTCGAGTTCTATGCGCCACTGTTGAAGGACTTGCCGGGCGCACAGAGTCTTGCGCTCGATGTGGCGCGTCGCTGGTCGCACTACAGCAACTTCGGCGGTACGCAGAACAACGCGTTCAAGCTGACCTGGAAACCCTTCGACGATCTGCTGTTTCGCGCCAGCTACAGCACCAGCTTCCGCGCGCCAACCATCAACGATCTCTATCAGGGACTCTATCTGGCTGGCGGCTTTACCGACCCTTGTGATTCGGTCTATGGGCCATCCCAGTATGGCTACAGTGCTGCCGTGGCGAAACGCTGCAGCAGCGGGACCGCTGGCTTGCCCGGGGTACCCGCCGGCTTCCGGCAGACCGATGCCAACGGCGTGCCGGTCACCGGAACCGAGGCCTACGGTGTTACCAACAGCTATAACGGTGGTAACACCAATCTGAAGCCCGAGACGTCCTATAACGGCGATGTCGGTCTGGTCTACAGCCCGTCATGGGTGCCGGGCTTCACTGCCTCCGCGGACTGGTGGACCTACAACATCCGCAATCTGATCACCGGCATCAGCAACGATCAGGTACTGGCCGATTGCTATCAGTTCGGCATCACTTCCGCCTGTGGACAATTCCAGCGTCAGGCGGGCACCGGCCAGATCATCAATCTGATGAATCTGGAAACGAATGCGGGCTGGGAAAAGGAGCGTGGCTGGGACTTCGGGTTCAAGTACGTGTTGCCGAAATACAGCTTCGGCCAGTTCACGCTGGGCATGCAGAGTACCTACCTTTCCAGCTTCAATCTGTTGCCGGCCCAAGGCGCAGCCATCAATTACGACGCCGGCCTCTATAGCAGTTGGCGGGTGCGCGGCAGCCTCACGCTGGGCTGGACTCTGGGTAATTTCGGCGCGAACTGGACCATGCGTTATTACTCGCCATTCGAAGGCGGCTGCGCCTACCCGCCGCCCGATTCAGCACACCCGGGCTTCGCCTGCACCTTGCCCGACCACTACGCGCCCGGTTCCGGCGTGCAACCACTGACACAGTATCCGTCAGCCACCTTCAACGACCTGCAGGTGCATTGGAACGCACCCTGGAAGGCGACCTTCTCGCTAGGTGTCAACAACATCTTCAACCACGTCGGACCGTATATCTATGGCGGCGGTTTCAATGGCGGTACCGACAGTTATTTCGATTACAGCGCCTCGTATGACATCGGTCGCTATGTCTACATGCAGTACCAGCAGAAGTTCTGACGCTCGAGAGTGGTGGAGCCCCATCGGATTCGATGCCGATCGGAGGTTCAGTGCGCAGACATTTGATGATTAATCGCAACGAAGGAACAGACATGTCTTATGAGTGTTTCAACAAGCCGGGATTGACCGGTTTCCTCAACAGTCGTATTCGACGCCGGTCGCTGCTTGCTGCTGGTGTACTGAGTGCGCTGTTTGCTTGCAGTGCATTGGCCGGTATCGACGATGCGGGCATCGCCCGGCCTGGCGCGCCATCGTTCGTGGATCAGGCGGGACAGGAAAGTTTTGGCAATGCTGCGATCGGCGCCCGCTGGAAGGTCGCCGACAGCCACATGACGGATATGGCCATCGTCAGTCACGACGGCAGTCAGCTGCTGACGATCAAAACTCCCTTCGCGTTGAGTCTTGCGGATGGGCAAACCATCAGCGCCAGCGACATGCGCCTGCAGACATCACCGAGTGAACAGGCGTTGCCGGTGAATGCCAAGGCATCACGCTTGGCCGAGCGTCTGCAGGGGCAGGGCGTCAGCAGCACTTTTATCGATGCGCAGGGTCGCTTCCGCGTCGACCTGCAGCTGGTGCAGCGCGAGGGTTCGGCCTATCTGCGCGAAGTGGTGACGATTACCGCGCTCAAGCAGGACGAACCCATCGCCAGCGTATCGCTGCTGCCAGCCGAGGCGGCGAGTGCCGAGGTCGATGGCACGGTGAAAGGTTCGCCGGTGATTGCCGGTCAAGTCTATCTGGGCTTTGAAAATCCGCTGTCCGATAGCGAAGTGCGCGGAAAACGTGTGACGCTGACCATGGCCCGTAGCCTGCCACTGCGCCAAGGTCAGTCGATTACCTATTCGGCGGTGGTCGGGGTGGTGCGTGAAGGTCAGCTGCGACGCGATTTCGCCAGCTACGTCGAGCGTGAGCGGGCGCATCCGTATCGTCCCTTTCTGCATTACAACTCGTGGTACGACATCGGCTATTTCACGCCGTACACCGAGGCGCAGGCGCTGGATCGCATCAACACCTTCGGCGAGGAGCTGAGCGTAAAACGTGGCGTGAAACTCGATTCGTTCCTGTTCGACGATGGCTGGGACGACCGTAGCGGTAGCTGGAATTTCAGCAAGGATTTTCCGCGCGGTTTCGCACCGCTGCGTGATGCCGCGGCGAAGTACGATGCCGCGCCAGGCATGTGGCTGTCGCCGTGGGGTGGTTACGGTCCGCCCGAGAAGGAGCGGGTGAAGAACGGCACGGCGACCGGTTACGAAATCATCAATGGTGGTCTGGCGCTGTCCGGACCGAAGTACTACCAGCGCTTCCACGACGTGGTGATGAAACTGCTGGATACCGACGGCATCAACCAGTTCAAGTTCGACGGCACCGGCAATGCCGAAAGTGTGTTTCCGGGCAGTCGCTTCGACAGCGATTTCGCGGCGGCCATCGCCTTGATCGATGACATTCGCGCCGACAAGCCGAATACTTTCATCAATCTCACCACCGGTACCTGGGCGTCGCCGTTCTGGCTGCATTACGCCGATTCGATCTGGCGCGGCGGCGAGGATGACTGGCACGCCGGCGTGGGTACCGAGCGTGAGCAGTGGATCACCTATCGGGATCAGCAGACTTACGAGAACATCGTCGTCCAGGGACCGCTGTTTCCGATCAATTCGCTGATGCTCCACGGCATCATCTACGCGCAAAAGAATTCGCGCCTGAATACCGACCCGGGCCACGACTTCGCCAACGAGGTGCACTCGTACTTCGCTACCGGCACGCAACTGCAGGAGATGTACATCACGCCGTCGCTGCTGACCGCAGCGGATTGGGACGTGCTGGCCGAGAGTGCGCGCTGGTCGCGCGCGAATGCCGAAGTCTTGCGCGATACGCACTGGATCGGCGGCGACCCCGGACGTCTGGACGTCTATGGATGGGCCGCGTGGTCGCCGGTCAAGTCGATCATCACCCTGCGCAATCCGAGCGATCACACACAGCTGGCGGTGATCGACCTGCAACGCCAGCTGGAGCTTCCCGCCGGTGCAGTTCGTCGTTTCCATGCACGCAGCCCGTGGAAGAGCGATGCCGGAAAACCCGCATTGAAGCTGGACGCGGATCATCCGGATTCGATCACGCTGGCGCCGTTCGAGGTGTTGACGCTGGAGTTGACGGCTGGGTCTTGAGGGCGTCGGTTTGGCGATGAAGTTCAATCACGTCGTTCGGACCTGCGTTCAGGGTGAACGACGTGGAAGTATTGCCATTGGTACACCAACGATTGGGTATGGCCATCCAAAGGAGCCATGATGCAACGACGGGACTTTCTTCGATTGACCGCACTCACGCCGCTCGCTGCCTTGAGCTGGCGTGTCGATGCCCGCTCGCACCTGGCAGCAAGGCCAGTCGAATGCGCGCCGAACGGCCGTCCGCATCGCTTCGAACTCGGCAAGCAGGCGTTTCTGCTCGACGGCAAGCCGTTTCAAATTCGCAGCGGCGAGATGCATCCGATCCGCATCCCGGTCGAGTACTGGCGGCATCGCATTCGGATGGCACGGGCGATGGGGCTCAACACCATCTCGCTGTATGTGATGTGGAATGCGCTGGAATCCGAGCCTGGCGTATTCGATCTCACCAGTGACAATCGCGACTTTGTGCGCTTCATCGCACTGTGTGCGGAAGAGGGCATGTGGGTGTATCTGCGTCCCGGCCCTTACTGCTGTGCCGAGTGGGATTACGGTGGGCTGCCGCCTTACCTGCTGCGCAATCCGTCCATCCGCATACGCGACAAAGATGATGCTGACTACATGCGGGCAGTCACCCGTTACTTCGATGCCATTGCACCGCTGATCGTGCCGTTGATGGCCGTGAACGGTGGACCGATCCTGATGCTGCAGGTGGAGAACGAGTACGCCTCGTTCGGCAAGGATCTTGGCTATCTCGAGCTATTGCGCTCGATGTGGCGGGCGCGTGGAATCGACGGCCCCTTTTCGATTTCGGACGGACTGGGACAGGTTCGCGAGGCCGGTACTTATCTTGAGGGCGCGGCGCTGGGTCTTGATGGCGATACCGATTTCAAGGCCGGGCAGGCGATTGCTGGCGATGCGCCGGTATGGGTGGGCGAGGGCTATCCCGGTTGGCTGACGCACTGGGGCGAGCCGGACTTCCAGACGGCCGATTACACCGCAACGCTGCAACAACTGCTCGACGCGGGGCGTTCGTTCAATCTGTACGTGGTCCACGGCGGTACCAATTTTGGCTTCGGTGCAGGCGCCAATGCCAGCGGTGATGGCAGCAAGTTCGAGCCGGTGATCACCAGTTATGACTACGGCGCACCGATCGATGAGCGCGGCGCCCCTACTAGCGCGTATCACCGTTTTCGCGATGCGATAGGGAAGTCCGTTGCCCACCCGCTGCCCGCGATACCCATGTCGCCGAAAATGGCAACATGGCCAGCCATAACGCCGCGTCCCTGGGCCTCGCTATGGGACAACCTGCCAGCGGCCAAAGCCGTGGATCACCCATTGCCCAACGAGCTGTTGTTCGCGCAGGAACACGGCATGGTGCTGTATCGAAAATCGTTACCAGCAGGTCACCTGCTGGAGGTCAACGGCGTGCACGACTACGCCACCGTGTTTGCCGACGGGCGCTATCTCGACGCGATATCCCGCGTGGACAAGCCTGGGTTGCCGACGAAGACACATATCGCGCTGCCGCCTTCGGCATCCGCGACCGGATGCGCGCTGGATATTCTGGTCGACAGTTTCGGGCACGTCGGCTATGGCCACGACACCACCGATCGCAAGGGGCTGACGGGATCGGTGACGCTGGATCAGCAGGTGCTGAACACGTGGGACGCTTACAGCATTCCGCTGGATGCCACCTACATGCGCGAGCTCAAGTCGTCGCGTTCGTTCGATCGGCCGGGCATCTTTTTCCGCGCCGCCCTGCATCTCGACGAGGCGCAGGACAGTTACATCGACATGAGCGCGTGGAACAAGGGTTATCTGTGGGTCAACGGCCATCTGCTCGGCCGCTATTGGCATATCGGTCCGCAGCAGCGGCTGTATTGCCCCGCTTCGTGGTTTCGCCGTGGCGACAACGAGGTGCTGGTGCTCGACCTGCATCGCACCGAGGCTGCGCCGATTCGCGGTGTCGATGCGCTGCAGGGATAAGGCATCGGTGGAATTTTTCGCCCTAGACGAGGAAAGGCAGGAGCCGGCCGCAGCCGCCGGTACAGGCGGGCAAAAGATGAATACGGCACGAATCAACGCGCCGACCATCGCGTTGTAGCCGCCGAACAGGGCGCTCTGCCAGTCGATCAGGAAGGCGAAGGGACCGCGATCTGTCATGACACCGTAGACGACCAGCCCGTAGCCGCCGAATCACCACAACAGCATAAGCGTAAACATCCAGCCGCGGCCGCACATGCCCTCGTCGGTTCCGGTCGCGTGGCAACTCGGAAGACGCGCGGATCGTCAGCACTTACCGCCCATGATGGGCCTCCGGAAACCGGACACTGGCCAGCGATCGCTTCGGGTGGCGGACATTGGCTATCTTAGGGAAGTACAAGAATCGCCGACCGGTGTCCGAATAGGCACCGGGCGAACAGTCGACCTGTTTCAAGGATGCATCCATGGTTGCGACCAGTGTTCCAGTTCAGCGCGCTATGCCAGGCCACCGGGGGAGCGCCATGCCGGTGCTCGTCATTGCCGTGCTCTTCGGTGTAGCCCACCTATTGACCAACGGGCAGTACGGTTTTCACCGGGACGAATGGCAATTCCTGAGTGATGCGCAGCATCTGGATTGGGGCTTTGTGCCTTACCCACCGCTGACCGCTGCACTAGAACATCTAGGTCTGAATGT
>Ga0302303_10000823_pt1 | contig 22687 bp, 17 predicted proteins | sample III_Palsa_E2_1_FD_194542 | JGI IMG/M metagenome (GOLD analysis project Ga0302303, IMG submission 194542) | Peat permafrost microbial communities from Stordalen Mire near Abisko, Sweden - III_Palsa_E2_1 | ecosystem: Environmental > Terrestrial > Soil > Palsa > Peat permafrost | place: Sweden...
ATCCGGAGGAACTGGCAGCAGCCAACTGGTTATTCGCTAACTACCCCCATGCAGATTATGTAGCATTTAATGATGTAAATAATGGTTCCGTAACGCTGGCGAAATACAAAGTAGTATGGTGGCATTATGTTACCAGCCAAACTTTGCCCGATATATCAAACTATAGCAATGTGCTTGTTGCCTTAAAAGCGTATTACGCAGCCGGCGGCAATTTCTTGTTTACAACATTTGCAACTGAATATGTAACAACATTAGGAATAGTACCCGCCGCAAATGGGCCAAACAACGTATTTGGCGGCCCACCGCCGAGCATCGACCCGACTAATAATTGGGGAATATCATTTACAGGAAATGAATCAAATCCATTATTCCAGGGGCTAACGCTCACCACAACAGAGCCATCTACAGCATTTTTACTGGGCGCTGGTACTGAACGGGAAAACAACACGGCACAATGGAAAGTTGATGCATGGGGTGGTTACACTAACACTGCAGGCTGGGAGGCAGCAACAGGGGGTATTGCTTTAGCATCTACCGATGGCTCAACTACCGATAATACGGTTAACATAGCCGAATTTCCATCAACCAATAAAAGTGGGAAAACACTGGTAATAAATTGTGGTGCCTATGATTGGTATAATGAACCTGATGCAACCACCAATGCCCCAAGTATACCGAATGTGTTTTTGCCCAATATTGAAAAACTTACGGCAAACGCGTTAAGCATTTTAACTCAATAACCACCATGAACCTTACCTGAAAACAGGTAAGGTTCATTAAACCTATAATGATGAAAAAGTTTTTAATAGTTATTTTGCTGAGTGCTATATTAACCTCGTGCAAAAAGGATAACAAGGCAGCGGCGGTTTATAACCCGGCGGCACCAACCTTTGCTGTTTATCCCGCCCCTGTGAAAGGGTTTGTGGGCGATGTAATGCCGTTTTATGATAATAGTACCTTTCATTTATTTTTCCTGATAGATTGGCGCGATGGGGCACCCCAGTACCATCCCTGGTATAAGTATACCAGCACTGATTTGCTAAATTATAGCTACAAAGGGCAGATGATTGGCTATGGAAGGGCCGATCAGCAGGATTATTGCCTGGGAACAGGCTCGGTAATTAAAGAAGGGAGCGCTTATTATGGGTATTATACCGGGCATAACTGGTTGTTTTTAAATACCGCGCGCCCGCAGGAAGGCGTTTTATACGCCACCAGCCCCGACTTGAACAACTGGACAAAAAAGACCGGGTTTTTGATTACCCCTCCCAGCGGATACGATCAAAACAATTTCAGGGATCCTGATATTTTTTATAACGATGCTACCCAGCAATACTGGATGGTTGTAGGTGCCAGGTATAATAATACCGGTGAATTGGTTTATTATACTACAAGCGACCTATCGGCTCCAGATTGGGCATTTCAGGGATCTTTTTATGCTCCTAATGAATACGATATGATGGAGTGCCCGGATGTATTTAAATGGGGAAATTACTGGTACCTGGTATTCTCGGATACTAATGTTCAGAACGCTACTCATTACCGTGTAGCCACATCCCCATCGGGCCCCTGGACAACTCCTGCTAATGATTTGCTGGATAGTAAGTATTTGTACGCCGCTAAAACTACTTTCGATGGCAAAAACAGGTATCTTTTTGGCTGGGTTGCCACCAAAGACGGATTTGTAGATGGCGGAACTAAAGACTACGCAGGTAATATGAGTTCACACCTATTGGTGCAAAACAGTGATGGCACACTATCAGTAACGGTGCCCGCTGCAGTTGAAAACGCTTTTTATAAAGAGAACACCGTTTCGGTAACTTCCAAAAGCAGTGATGAAATTACTTCAGGAATTGATTACCAGTTGAATTCCACCTCTGATACCAGCTTTGCATTATTTGGCAATATGAATACTTCCTGCATTATAAAAGCAACGGTGAATTTTTCACAAGTGCCACAAAGTTTCGGATTTTTACTAGGTGCAAGTTCCGTAGGCACCCAAACTTACCATTTAGAGTTCCAGAATGGTAATGCCGAAAGCGACCAGATACTCTCCGGCACATCAAATACAGAAGCATCAATCCCATTTACGCTTACGGCAGGTACTGACTACAGTTTAAAAGTTGTTATAGAAAATTCAATAGCTACTATGTATATTAACGGGCAGGCGGCGTTAACTACCAGGATTTACTCCATGCAGGGTACACCATGGGGAATATACTGTATGAACGGAACAGTCACATTTAAAAATCTAACAAAATATACACTGAACTAACCGTATTCACTTATTAGATAATATGAAAATAAAGATCAACGCTTACCTGCTTGGAATTTTACTTGGCACCCCATGCTTTTTAAAAGCACAGGATACTGCTAAAATTCACCACGAGCAATACCGCCCGCAAATACATTTTTCACCTCAGCGGCATTGGACAAATGATCCAAATGGCATGGTCTTTTATAAAAATACCTACCATCTTTTTTTTCAATATTATCCCAATGGAACTACCTGGGGGCCTATGCATTGGGGGCATGCGATAAGCAAAGACCTGATTCATTGGAAAGAACTGCCGATTGCACTTTATCCTGACAGCTTGGGCTATATTTTTTCAGGAAGCGCTGTTGTGGATTCTAACAATACCTCTGGTTTCGGCAAAAATGGTAGCATTCCACTGGTCGCTATTTTTACTAACCACGACCCCGTTGGCGAAAAAGAAGGCAAAAATGATTTTCAGAATCAAAGCCTTGCCTTTAGCCTTGATGATGGATTTACCTGGACAAAATATAGCGGAAATCCGGTACTGAGAAATCCCGGGATCAGGGATTTTCGGGATCCTAAAGTAATGTGGTATGCCAAAGAAAAGAAATGGGTGATGACATTAGCCACAAAAAACCGTATTACATTTTATTCCTCGCCGGATCTGAAAAGTTGGGAAAAGGAAAGTGAATTTGGTGAGAAATCAGGGGCTCATGGCGGCGTATGGGAGTGCCCCGATCTTTTCCCCCTTAAATTAAGAGGCAAAACATATTGGGTGCTGATAGTAAACCTTAATCCGGGTGGGCCAAACGGTGGCTCGGCAACGCAATATTTTATTGGACAGTTTGACGGCAACAAGTTTATATCTAATGATGATAAAATACGCTGGATTGACTACGGGCCGGATGAATATGCCGGTATAACCTGGAGCAATACCGGCAACCGCAGGATATTTTTAGGCTGGATGAGCAATTGGCAATATGCCAACCAGGTGCCTACTATGAAGTGGCGGAATGCCATGACATTACCCCGTGATCTCAAACTAGCGAAGATCGGCAATGAGTTCTTCTTGAAAAGTATGCCTGTGAGGGAATTACAAAAATTAAAAACGGTTTATATAAGCCAGAAACATATTATCATATCAAAACCGCTAACGTTTAAAGCAATTCCTCAACAGTTTGCCTTTTCATTCGAAACCGATACCAATCATGATTATGAAGTTTCATTTTCAAATTCTTTAGGGGATAAGTTGCGAATAGGTTATAATAAATCGACGAATCATTATTTTATAGACCGCACCCAGTCAGGTCTGATAAATTTCAACCCTGAATTCGGGAAATCTATTCATTATTCACCAAGATTGGGGAAATCTGCACATGCTAAAATGCTTGTAATAGTTGATAAATCATCAATCGAGTTATTCGCAGACGATGGCTTAACGGTTATGACGGCTGTTTACTTCTCAAAAAGTCCGTTTAATCAATTGACAATTACCAGTAAAAAGGGTGATGCCTTTAACAACGTGCAAATTGACAGTTTGCGCTCTATTTGGAAATAAACATCAAACTAGTGATTGATAATTATTGCCGCTCTTTATGTGGGCTGTCAGGTAATGATACGGAATCGAATTTGATTTACAAGGCATGGAAAACAATACTTGTAATAAGGGCAGATATGGCCAAGATAAAAGTGCTTGAGATTGTTAAAATGCTCACCACTTTCACAAAAAATTCAATAATTTTATCAGGAGTAAGCATAGATTGTTGTTGTTTAAATTCGATACTTAAATATAACAAAATATGCTTACTTTTTGATAATCAAATGCTTATAACATAAACAGCTCGCTGAAAATTCGCACCCTTATCCAGAGCTCACGTTATTTATAATATAATACCGCTTTATTCAGCTATTGGCTTTGCTGTAAATAGGATTGATTAATTAAGTTCAACAGCTTAGCGAAATAATCCCCCGACAGGCAATTATTGCTTAATTTAAATACTAACTGTTTGCATACGCCGAAGCAAACTCCTTAGCGAATTCTTCAAATTTGTGAACCCCAAGTATTGGTTTATTTTGAAGATAGTCGGTAAACCCAAGTCCGCTTTCAACTCCCTGGCCCATTTCGACCAGATTGTTTGCAACATCCTTTGTTAAGCCAGCTTGTAATAATCCGTTCAACGCATCTTCATCGCCAAATCTCACCCATTTCAAATCTGGTTTGCCTATTGCTTCGCCCAACAATTTCGCGATATTATCGGTGGAAAGCTCGTCGCTTACTACATATCGTACGCGTTTTCCCTTGAAATTAAGGGCTGATAATTCTTCAAACGCTGCCGTTGAAATATCCATAGGATGCGTCAATGGCAATAACCCGGCAGTATAGTTATTGCCGATTACACCCATGTGTTTGATCATATTTATATTTCCAAAGAAGTTAAAGTAAAAAGAACCCGGCCTTAAATGCACAACAGCTACATTCTCCAATTTATTTAACTCTTGCTCCACATTGTAATAAAGGCTGCTTAGGCCACCCCCTTGTGGTAAATGCGCACCGATAGCACTTAAATTAACAACCCTTTTTACTCCGGAGCCTTTAATGGCCTTTACATAATTATCTCCTACTCCGTAGATGAATTTTTTCCAGTCTGCGGAAGCCATATTTGGCGGAATCATCGTATAAACCGCATCTGCTGCATGAAAGGCATCTAATAAAAAATCAGCATCTTCAACTGATCCGACTAATGGTTCCGCCCCGAGGCCTTTGATCTCGTCCGTTTTTTTATCATCGCTGGTAATAACGCTCACTTCATGATCCGCTTCAACTAACATTGTGGTAAGTGGTTTACTGATATTTCCTGTGGAGCCTGTGATTATAATTTTCATATATCTTTTTTAGAAATTTAAAAAAATGATTATTTGGTAGTTTTGGTATTATTGAATATGTAATGAGCGATTTTCCATTCGCCATTATCATTACTCAGCACAAACAATTCTTTATTTTCTAAAAGAATATTCTCTCCGCTGGCCTTAACAATTGTTTTAACCGTTGAGTTCGTTCTGGCGTAGGCATATTCACCGGTTACGATGATCTCATCTATGAGATATTGAATATGAATCTGGGCCATATTCAATAAAAATCCAAAAGCTTTAGATAATTGTTCGGTTCCCTGGGCTAAGGGTCCGTTATTGGGCATATTAATGCCGCCGGGGGTAAATGATGCCACTATTTTTGAAATATCTGCGGCATTAAAAGCATCGCTAAAAGAAAAGATTAGTTTTTCTATAGCAGATTGTTCTTGTGTTTGTTCCATTTTTCATCGAACACTTATTGTTAAGTGCAATGCAAAGGAACAGGTTGTAAAAACAAACAGCCAATAAACAAGGTTAAGAAATACCCTTAACCTAAGTTAAGCATAACTTATTTTTTGGAGCTAATCCGGCGGATCTTACTTAAAAATTCCGGTGTAATCCCTATATAGGATGCGATCTGCGTATTAGGTAGCCTGTTGGTTAATTTAGGATATTGTTCCAGGAATGAAAAATAGCGTTCTTCTGCTGTTGAACTGATGTTTTGTAATACCCTGTTTTGAAGTTCGTTATGTTTGTTTTCAACTATCACTCTAAATATCCGGTCAAATTTATGATAGTTATGATAAAGGTGGATCAGGTTTGTTTGATCGATTTGTAATATTACCGATGGTTCAATCGCTTCAATATAAAGCCGGCTTGCTTTTCCTGAGTGAAAGCTGCTGATATCTGTTATCCATTCATTTTCTGCAGCAAATTGAATAATGTGCTCTCCTCCTTCGTTATCAACGCCGTACATTTTAAAACAGCCTGAAACAACAAATGTATAATGCTTGCAAGCATCATTTTCCTGAAGGATAAACTGCCTGCGCTTGACTCTCCTTTCAACTACACGTTGCCTTAATTCGTTTTTTTCTATTTCCCTAAGTGGAATATAATGTGAAAAATGTTCAATGAGCTGATCTACCGACATGTTAGCGCCTTATCAATAATTTACAAAGTAACCGTTTTTTGCGCATGTTTTTGCTGAGGCAAATTCAGGGCAACCTAATTTTGATAACAGTTTGCATCATAATGCTATGGAAAAAAATAAAATTATAAATTCTTTGGTCAGGTTTGAAGATATACCGTTCTTCTGTAATCATTTAAAATTAAGCTAATTATTTCATGTTGGAATTTAAAACCTCATTCCATTTTTTGTTTTACCAATCCTCTAATCGCTCATAATATCCATCCCTTGTGCATTTACCAACATGGAGTACATGCGATGTTGAGAGGTGGTGCATCCCCCCTCCTATCAGCTGCATTTTGCCTTTGTTGATGGCACCAATAACAGCTGGCAATACAGCTTTATCTCCTTTACCCCAAATCATTGGTGGTGGCGGAGAACGTGTTCATATAGACGATTCCCAGGGCGTCGATTTCACTTTTGAGACAGCCTTTTTTTGTTTAGGCTATTTTCATAAAACTCCGTTTAGAGTGAACAAATAAGGATTTTTTGGTTCGAACACATTTAGGTTAACCCAAGCGGACAAAAAAAATTGCGATATGGTAATTGCTTGTTAATAAGTGTTTATTGTGAGCCTTTGGCTGGATGTATTTATACCCGTTCAAATTTGAATTGTATAAATCGGTTTGTTAGAAGATTCTGTTATTTATTTTGAAGATACTTCTTAAATTTATAAAATGTCGATGACAAGTAAGCACATCCCTACCTACGCATTGGATAATCTATCTGATCAACAGGATGCATCGCCTGATGTGCTGTTGTTGTTAGATCCAGTTAACAACGTAAGGGCGCCATTAATAGTTCCGCACCGTACCAATTATTATGGAATAGGCGTTTGTATAGGTGGCGAAGCTAAATTAACGGCCAACCTCGAAACCTATGATATCATCCCGGGTTGCCTCATCGCCATGTCGCCCCACATTATCAAACAGTGGCGTTATAAGTCGAATGATTTTCAATCATTTGCAATACTCTTCTCCAAAGATTATTTGATTGCAGCAGGCGGCACACCGCTCGACCGTTTTCCCTATTTTGAAAGTGTAGCCAGGCACATTTTTTTATTAACGCATGAACAAGCTGCTGCTTTAAAACAGTCGCTGCAATTTATAAAAGACAAACTCGAAGATAAGCACAAACACCAGGGCGAAATGTTACGGTCATTTATCAGTGGCCTTTTGCATGAAGTAGCCTCATTGTACGAACAATATAGTTGTTCCCTGGCCTCTGTACAAACGCGGAGCCAATTACTCGCCGCCGATTTTAAGAAACTGGTTAACCTGCACTTTCTGCATGAGCGCAGCGTTGGCTTTTATGCAGATAAGCTGTTTATCACCACCGGGCACCTTACCGAAACGGTGAGAGAGGTAACCGGCAAAACACCCGGAGAATGGATAGCCGAAGCGGTTGTGCTGGAAGCCAGCGTACTATTACAAAACCCTGCTTTAACGGTGGCGCAGGTTACCGATGCCCTGCATTTCCCCGATCAATCAGCCTTTGGCAAATACTTTAAAAACGTAAAAGGCCTCTCCCCGGCCGCTTACCGCGCAGCTAAATAGCTCATTTTCCACCTTTTTTACCAACCCGCCCATTGTCCTGACCTGTACATGCGTCTTATTTCGTCGCAACTTTGGTGTATCAAATTCAACGTTATGAAAACACCAAAAAAATGGAAAATGGCATTGATCACCTGGTTATGTATTTATCCGCTGCTCAATATCATTTTAATTACTGTGATGCCATTAATTGAAAGCTGGCACCCCTTACTAAAAACATTATTAACCACCATCATACTGGTTCCGCTGATGGGTATTTCAATTGATCTATTGCGCAAAAAAGTTGGGAACTGGCTATATAAATAATCATCAATCATGAAAAACACACAAGAAAAATTAAACTGGCGCTACGGCGTAAAACGCTACGACAGCGCTAAGAATGTACAGGTAGAAGATATGGAAAAATTGCGCGAAGCTATCCGCATGGCACCCTCATCATTCGGCTTGCAGCCCTTTAAGGTGCTGTTTATTGAAGACCCCGACCTGCGGGCCAAGCTCAGCGTAGCCTCATTCCATCAGCCGCAGGTAACTGAAGCAGCCTGTATCATTGTTTTCGCTATTGAAACCAACATCGACGAAGTATTTGTCGACGCTTATTTTGCAAATATCTGCAACACACGCGGCGTAAAACTGGAAGGCAGCCTCGAGGTGCACCGCAACTCGGTAGTTGGCTCCATCACCCATAAACAAGCCGCCGAAAAGCTTGCCTGGGCAACCCACCAGGCATACCTGGCGCTCGGGTTTATGTTGCTTACCGCTGCCGAACTTAGGATAGACGCCAACGCCATGGAGGGGTTTATGCCCGCCTGTTATGACGAAATATTAGGTTTAACACAAATGGGCCTGCATGCTGTAGTAATTGCCGCTGTGGGTTACCGCCACCCCGAAGACTTTTATCAGCACATGATAAAAGTTAGGAGGCCCGAGGACGAGATTTTTATAAAACTTTAAACTAAACATAAATTAACCATGAAAACTCCAAAAATATCAATAGGCATCATACTCATCACCCTGGTAGCCTTATGGTCAGCAGGCGGTTCTTATATTTTCGACTGGAACAATACCCACATTTATAACCCGCACTGGCCGCCGCACGCGAAGTTTCATAACGCGCAAACTATGCTTTTGGGCACTTTTATAGGTTGCTTTTCGCTATGGATGCTTTGGTTAGCAAAGCTAAAGGAGATTGACAAAGTACGCTTTGCTGTTATTTTGGCAAGCTTTTACTGGCTCACCCAGGTTGGTGCTATCTTTTTTCCCGGAACCGCCCTCGTTGATCCTGAATTTTCATATCCGGGAGAACCACCGCATCAGCTTATCGTAGATATCGTAATGCTGTCGCTCCTGATAATTGCATGGCCACTTGAAATGAGGAGAATCGGGAAATTAACCCACGATATAGGAAAATAGCAATTTAGGGCATTCTGTAAATATTTATTTGTACTATGTTGATAATGAGGATAATATTTTTAATATTTTATAAAATGGTTCGATAAGCACCCAGGTGGGCGCACTTTTGGGCTTGGTTTTTCTTGAAAAAAACCTTGATAAGCATTTAAGCTTCGGTTAACTATCCAACTATAACCAGCTTTAGGATTTGATACCTTTACAAATATTATTGATCTGTTCATCCAGTTCCAGCGCCGAGGATAACAAATAATCCAACAATTTATCTTTTTCTGTGTCCTCGGCTGAACCGCCTTTGATTAAATCAATGAGTGCTATAACATTTGCAAGCGGAGAACGAATGAGATGAGACTGTACCCAGGCAATCTCTTTCAACTGGCTGTTACGTAGTTCGATAGCTTCTATATGACCTACCTTTTCGGTAATATCCAAACAAGCACCTATCATCTCTACAGGCATGCCGTTTTGGTCGGTTTTTAATCTCGCCCAAGACCGTAAGTATCGCATCTCGCCGTCGGGGCGGATGATTCTCTCCTCAAATTCGGCGTCCTGCTTTGAGCTAATAACATTTTCGATAAGTTGATATACACGAGTTCTGTCTTCGGGGTATAAACGCTCCAGATAACCGGCAAACGTGGCCTTGAAATCTTTGGGATCAAGCCCATAGATCATATATAGTGCAGATGACCAACTCACTGTATCCGAATGAATATCCCAGCGCCAATTACCGAAGTGTGCTAATTCCTGGCTTTGCAACATCATTAAGTGGGCATCGCTGATGATATCCGTTTTTTGGCGGTTCTCCAGAATGACCCGCAACAGCGCGGTAGCCTTTTCCATTACCTGCAATTCTTCTTCGGTGGGTAAGTTAGGCTCACGGTAATACATAGAAACCGTGGCCATTACTTCGCCATCTGTATTGATCACAGGATTAGACCAACAGGCGTGTAATTGATGTTCCAATGCTATGGATTTGTATTTTTCCCATTTTGGATCGGTAGCGATGTTGCCAACTATAACTTGCTGTTTGGTAGCCACAGCCTCACCACACGAGCCTTGGTTTTTGCCAATTGGAATACCTTCCATGGTTTCGAGATATTTGCGGGGAAGCGAGGGCGACAAACCATTGGTTAAACGATTATTCTTTACCCAGTGTATGCATGATAGCATTTTTGGAAAAAAGGCCTCCAATCCCTTCAGGTATGTATTCAGCACATCTCGCAGGGGAATGTTAATATTCGAATTTAACCTCAGCACATCACCCTCCAATCGTTCCATCTCCCTTAATCGTTGTGTAACAGTAATATCCTGCATAATACCCCGCAGCAGGAAAGGTTTACCTTCCCTATAAATAACAGAAACTTTATCCCTTACCCACGCTACAAGGCCATCCGCTTTAATGATCCGGTATTCAAACGAACGGCCTTTTGATTCATGGTTAGGCAGTGCCTTGTAATCTGTTGCCAATTGCCGGTCGTCGGGATGAATGTGAGTTTCCCAAAAAACCGGTTGACCCACCCAGTCTTTGGGCAAAAACCCTAAAATAGGTAATAGCTGATCGCTGATAAAAGTAATTCGACCGGTAAGGGCATCCGCCTCCCAAACTATCCCTTCTATTAATTGCAACACACTATAGGTTTCTTTTTGTTTATACCTCATTTATTACCAATAATCGGCTGAAACATAAAAGTAACTCAATTATGCACCAATTCAAAATGCTATAAATTCAACTCGAATTTTCATCCTTTACCCGCTTCCTTTTTTTCGCAAATCATTGTTGATCCGATAATTTATCCGAGCCTCATCATTCACCCGGTGGTTCGATGCACCAAACCGGATTTATCTTAAAATCTTAATTAATGAATATCCGTCTCTGTATTTGTATACGCTGGTGTTCTTAAAATAAACCAGGCATGAATCTCGATATTCGGGCCAGCAAATTATATACCGGATTTTACTGGTGTCTTTTTGTAGCAGTGGTATTATGTTTTGTGTTGAGCGGCCCTCGCTGATATTTTTCTTATTTATTCCGTACAAATTATTTATAAGCCCAACACTTTTATCATTAGTAAACAAAACATATAACGGATAATTTTTTGTCGTTATTAATGCTTGCTTAATAGTTGGGCGGGATAGATCACAATAGGCATAACAACTATAAATGAGTGAAGTGGCACAAATAATTATGACCGGGATATAAAATATTATCTTTTTGGAGTATGTGACGGTTGAAACTAAAACAAACAATAGAATGAGATAGTGCAAATAGAAAACTGCTCGTGTTAGCGGATAAAGCGCGTTTGTAAAAATATGTGCCGCAGCCATGAACAAAAAAGGCAGAAAGATTAATAAAACTAAAGTTGTTTTAATATTGGTTAGGTCTATCGCCCTGAAATTTATTTTCCGGATGTAAAAAAACGGTATAACTATACATAGTGTAATCAACAACTTGAAATAGGTAATGATCCGAATAGGGCTTGCATCATTAAAAAATAAGCTCACCAGGTAATCGCGGTAGCTAAAATCAGAAAATATGCTTGATACAGTTCCATATTTAAACAAGCTAAAATTATTTATCCCAATTATGGAAGGGTCGTTCTCATTTACTATTTTCCCAACTTTATAAATATAAAACAGGAGCGCGAGTACAAAAAATGATAATAAAAAAGTATGAATGCTTTTTAAATGTTTTATTTTAAAAATACCAAAAACAATAAGTATGGAAAGGAAACCATACAAAAATGAGAATATAGACAAAGTAGAAATGGCGCCAAAAAAAACGATCAGGTATTCATATTTTACCTGCTGATCCTTAGTATATTTCAGCAAATAAAAAAAAGCCATGGCGAAACAACCAATAGCTAAAGCGTAACCACGGCCATAACTAAAGTAAAAGAAATATGGGGCTATAGTTAAAAAGATAATATAAAAATTATTTATTTTCAGGAGTTTAAGGATCCTTGAATTGGCTATAAAAAATAAAAGGAAACCAAGCAGGCTGAGCAGCCGGTAATACACCACATTAATAACATGCCCGTGTTGCAACAGCATGAAATATACGCTGTTTATTAAATGGCTATTTGCAAGCTTAAATTTACTATAAGTAAGCAGGTCCCAAAGGTTATTGTTTAGTACGCCCTTGTAAGAAGTAGATTCATCATAATTCCAATCATTGTAGCGTGCAAAAAAAACAAATGCGATCAAAAAGAAGAAAAATATATAAACCTCCATTCTAAGGGCTGCTGAGGATGAAAATTCCTTAATCCGATTTTTAAGCATCATAACAGGGTTGGCCATAAAACATTTAATTTTTTCAAATAAAAATACAATAACCAATCAAAAGATTGTCAATATTTTATAGGTTATTCAACTATAGTAATATTAGCCCAGCTAATTTCTGCAAATCATCTATAAAATGCTTCGAAAACACCCATTAGGGCGCAGCAAAGGGATTCGCGAGTTGCGAGTCACTTTTTCTATTTGATACCTGCTTGAGTTAAGCTATAATGTTCAGAAATAAAGAATAGCTGCGGGGGATAGTTCACCGGCTTTCGGGCGGCCCTAAATAGCTTGTTTTTTCGCCGCCTGCGTTGAGCACTATTTTTTGCAGAACCACACCGGGATCAACCATCCAGTATTTGATAATGTGCCTGCCCGGCCTGGTAATATGATGTTTGGATACCATTATTTTAATATTGTTGCTCACATCCCGGCCCCATGCTGCGGTGGATTCGTCGGCATTGATATTGATGAGCTGCGGCTGCTCATCATCAACCGATACCGCGTAATGCAAGCCGTTAGTATTAGTAAAATCGAGCGTTGGCGATAGGTAAGCCTCCACTTTTACCATGCCGGTATCAATCAGGCTCACTCTATACTCCAGGTGCGGGCTATCGCCGCCGGGCACCTGCGCCTTAGCGCTTACAGGCGATGGCATCATGCCCGATAGCGTGCGCCCGTAATCGGGTATCTCCATCCATTTTATGCCGTTATTATTTACCGCTTTGGTATAGTGCGCGGCTTCCATGCTTACATAGCCGTTATTTTCATTAAACCCGGTTGTATTTAGGGGTAATATTTTATGGATCATTGCATCAACAGTAACTGCAACACCATTGGGGCCGGAGATGGTTATCGGTATATTCCAAATGCCTTTGGGTACTTTTGTCCAGTTAACTGTTACCCAAACGCGCTGCCCGGTACTGATATTTCCGCTTTTTGGTTCGATACTGATATAGGGCGATGAGGCTGATGCCGTAAAGCTATACGATCCCTGCCCACGATTGAACACCTCTATATAATGCCCCGGTTCGCCGGGGTAAAAGCCCGGCAAAACGGCTTTACCTGGTTCTTGCGGCCACCATAGTTCCGAACCTTCAACGGCCACACCCATTTGCGGCGACGCCGGTAGTACGATAGTAGTTACTTTGGGCATTTTATCAACCTTAGGCTCCTGCCAGTAGGTATAGCCAATATGGGTTTGATCCATCATGTGATCCCATTTGCCATTGGCCATTACCTTATTATAGTAATGTGATATTGCCGAATCCCTTGCAAATAATTCCTTAACCCTATCGGCCATCGTATTGGTTGCGGCCCTGCCCTGCGCCGCGTACAATTTATTTTTAGCGGCAGCATAGTACAGCTCATTTAAGTTGGCGCAGGCTTGTACCGGGTGCAATACCAGTTGGTAAAAAGCATCGCGATATTTTGCGGGCATTATTTTGTACAGGCGCTGCGCTTTATCCTGCAATTTATCATAATCATCAACCACGGTTTCAAATTCGCGGTAGTTTACAAGGCTGTAAGTGTTCTGATCCAGTTGCTCGGGTTTGCGCCTGCCATTATATTTGGTGTATTGGTTTAAAATATCCGCAATTTCCGCAGCGTACTGGCCGCCGAACTGCTGTGCCGCCCATTGTTTTGTATAAGCATATAACCGGCTGGCAGGCCATTTATCGGGCGACCACGCGTAATCCAGGAAGAAACTGATCGGGAACTCCATTGGTTTCAGATCGCCTACATTTACTATCCATACCTGTTTAGCGTCATATTCGTAAGCCAGGTGCATTTGCTCCCAGGTTTTACTGATGGGGTTTGTGTTGAGCCACTTATAATTACGCGGATCGCCCACATAATCAAAGTGGTAATATATGCCGTAACCGCCTTTGCGTGCAGGCTCACCCGATTTTGGCAGTTTGCGGATGTTTCCCCAGTTATCATCGCATAGCAGCAGCGTAACATCATCGGGTACACGCATGCCTTTATCGTAATAATCCTGTACCTCTTTATACAGCGCCCACATTTGCGGAGTTTGTGCGGCATTCTTGCCGGTAACATCGGCAATTATACCGCGCTGATCGCTCACTATCTTTTCCAGCAGGGCTATATTGCTGCCTTCGGTCATGGGTTTATCGCCATCGCCGCGCATGCCTATGGTAACAATGGTTTCCTTGCTGCCCATGTTTTCGATCCCTTTTTTCCAGAAATCGCGCAGCTCGGCACCATTGGTATCGTAATCCCAGGCACCTGTACCATAGCGTTTCCATTCCTGCTGCGCCCTGTCCATTGGTTCGTGGTGCGATGTGCCCATTACAATGCCATATTCATCAGCCAGCACAGGGTCGAGCTTATCATCATCATTAAACGCGTTGCCCCACATGGCCGGCCACAGGTAATTGCCTTTTAAGCGCAATATCAACTCAAACATCTTCACATATAAGTTGTGGTTAACCCCGCCGAATTTCTCTTTTGCCCATCCCGAAAAAGATGGCGCTTCATCATTAATAAAAATACCCCTGTATTTTACCGCCGGGCCGCCATCTACATATTTACCGGGAATAACATATAGTGTTTTCTGCTTTTTTACAGGCACATCGGCCCACCAGTACCAGGGCGATACGCCTATTTGCGCCGATAGCTGATATATGCCATAAATTGTGCCCCGTTTATCGCTGCCTGCTATCACCAGCGCCTGCTTAATGCCCGGAATAGGATTATTAACAACCTGCGTTACGTGTGCCTCCCATTTACCGGCGATGGCGCTTATATCAATTTTATGCTGTGCCGCCAATTGATCTATCAGCGGGCTTTTGCCCAATGTGCCTATTAATACAATTTGTTTGGACGCGATGACGCCGCTATCAACTAATTGAGGCGAACTTTTTGTTACCGAATCTACATCAGCCTGCAAACTTTTTATGGCGATAATAACACCGGGATATTCCGTAGCGCCCGCATATACAATAGGTGCCACTTTACCATTTACAGCAAGCGGAAAATAGCCGTTTCCTGTTTTTGCGGCTATATAATTGCTATCTCCCGGTGCCTGGGCATAGGAACTTGCCGATATGATTAATAAGGTATAAATGAACGCGGCTAAACGGCAATATCTTTTCATACTAAATTATTTTAAACCTATGCATCATTAATTAAAATCAACTACGCTCCAGTAAGCTTTTTTTGGCTGCAGGTTTTCATCAAACAGCAGCGGATAATTTTTTCGGCCCATAACCGGGTACTCATCCAGCCAGGTACGTTTGTCGGATATGTTCCAGAAGGTAACACCGCTGATCACATCTTTATGATCCCTGAATATTTTGAATACTTGGGCATATTTATCAGCCTGCTTCTTTTCAAGTTCAGGCGTATAGGCATCAGATTCGCCCGGCCGCATAGCACGGCTGCTTTTTTCCCAGGGATAGATGGATACATCCAGCTCGGTTACCTGCACTTTCAGGCCAAGTGATGAAAACCGTTTAATAGTGGCTATCAAATCATCTGCCGATGGCTCATATATCGACCAATGTGCCTGTATGCCCACCGCGTTGATGGGCACCCCGGCATCAACCAGTTGCTTTAGCAGTTTATAAACCCTTTCGCGCTTTTCGGGGCGCTCGGTATTGTAATCGTTATAAAAAAGGATGGCATTAGGGTCGGCGGCATGGGCGTATTCAAATGCCTTGGCAATAAAATCGGGCCCGCATATCTGGTACCATAAGGAGTTGCGCAAAAATTTGGTACTATCGTCGTCAATGGCTTCATTAACCACGTCCCAGGCATATATTTTGCCTTTATACCTGTTCACTACGGTAGTGATATGATCTTTAAGGCGTTTAAGCAGCACCTCCTTACTTACCAGTTTGCCGCTGCTATCCTTAAACAGCCAGGCGGGTGTTTGCTCATGCCAGCACAGGTTATGGCCGCGCACCCTTAAACCATGCGCCTGTGCAAATGCTACTATGCTATCGGCATCTTTCCAGTTATAACGGTTCTCTTCGGGATGGATGGGGCCCATTTTCATGGCGTTTTCCGGTGTGAGGCTGTTGAACTGACTTAGTATAAGGGCAACTTCTGCGGGATTCTTTATATCCTGTGCCGAAACCGCTACCCCAATAGGGAAATAATCTTTATAATAATCTTTTAAGCCTGTATTTTGTATTGTTTGTGCCCGCACATATATAATACCGCATAATTGCAGCAGCAACAAAAAAATGAATGATTTCCTTATCATAATAATGGACTGTTAATTTATTAAAAATTAAGTGTTTAAACAGGTGTAATCGGTTTACAGATTCAATCGCGGCTTAAAGTAATACCATTTAAGCAATCGATTACAAATATATAGCAATATTTGACATGGTTTTGGCAAAAAATGCCATATAACAATCTTTTTACCAAATAGTAAATCTGTAAAAAGCTACCTCATTATATCCATTTTATATAATGGGCTACCAAACGGGCATTGATTTAAATATTCATTTAAAGTACTAAAATGCAATACTATCAACTAATTTACAATTTAATTGCGAAAATAAATCAATATAGATTGCTTAAATATAAAATCAGCAAAACAACAAGTGCTCGATTTTTATTGAAAAAATAATTGAAAAAATATTTTGCAATCGATTGCAATTTCAAATTTTTGTTTTTACTTTTATTCCAAGTTAATAACCAATTATAAATTTCTTAAACACCCAGGCTTAATGAAACGCATTTGCATGCTGTTATATATTATATCACAATATTATATCACATCGTACAGCCTGCATTACAGTAAGCCCTGGCATTTACGCTTTATATCTTATAAACCCTGTTATATCACACCAGCAATTAAACTTTAAATGAAAAATTATGAGGAAAATTCGACTTAACCATCCGTTTGGCGCACAGCCAGGCTTTATAGTATTTAAACAACCGTAAATACTATGATAAAAGCATAATACCGCAAACCATACAACCAATAAACTAACCTGTTATACCAATTAAATTATGGAAATACTTAAACTTATCAAATGCTGGAAAACATTGCTTTTACTTATAGGCATGAGCTTGTTTTCAGCCCAGCTTTTTGCCCAGGATCCCACCATTACCGGCAAGGTGGTTGATGAAAATGGCCAGCCGCTTAGCGGCGCAACCGTTAAACTAAAGGGCGCGCAGGGAGCTACCACAGCCGACGCGAGCGGCTACTTTCGCCTGCAGCTGCCGGCTGGTGTAAATACAATAACGGTATCATACATTGGCTATTTCGCGAAAGACATAGCCGTTAAACCTATCACCAGGAATATATTGATAACCCTTATACACGATCCCAATAACCTTAACGAAATAGTGGTTGTTGGTTACGGCGCGCAAAAAAAGCGCGATGTTACCGGCGCAATTGCCACCGTATCGGGCGCTACTTTGCAGGAAGCACCATCGGCAAACGTTATCGACCAGTTAAAGGGCCGCACCGCTGGTGTGGATGTGGTTAGCAACAGTTCGGGCTTAGGCAACGGCGACCAGATACGCATCAGGGGCAGCCGCTCGCTATCAACCAATTCGGGTACGCTTAACAGCCTCGATCAGCCATTGATCGTGGTGGATGGTATTCCATTTGGAGGCAATATTAATGACCTCGATCAGGATAATATCCTTACGCTCGACATTTTGAAGGATGCATCCGCTACCGCCATATACGGTTCGCGCGGATCGAACGGGGTTATCTTAATAACAACTAAACGCGGTACCAAAGGCAAATCGGTGCTTAGCTATAATATGTATTATGGCAATTCAAATGCTTTAGGCGAGTTAAAGGTATTTAACGGCCCCCAATACGCGCAGCTTAAAGCCTATTCAGGTTCGCTTAATACCGTAAACCCCGGCACGGTGGCCTACCCGCTCACCCCGGCTGAATTAACGGGCGTACAGAACGGAACTTCGACCGACTGGCAAAAACTGATATACCAAACGGGCCACACTACCGATCAGAACATTAACCTTGCCGGTGGCGATGAAAACACACAATACGGCATGGGCGCGGGCTTTCTATCGCAAACCGCTATAGTACCTAATCAAAATTTCCAGCGGTATTCGTTACGTACCACTATCGATCACAAGATAAACTACATGTTTAAAGTAGGTGTTAACAGCTTAACTACTTTAAGCTATAACAATAACCCCGGCGGTACAGGCATTACCAGCGGCTTAATGAGGTTAAGCCCTTTAACTTCGCCATACAATGCCAACGGTACACTAAACCTGCTTCCGCAGGCGGGTTCAACAGATGCATCATCCGTTAACCCTTTAACATTGATAACCGACCCGACAGCCATCTATTCAAACACCAGGGAACTAAGAACATTTAACAGCTTATACGGCGAAGTAAACATTTTGAAAGACCTGAAATACCGTGTTAACGTTGGTTTAGACTTTACCCAGGTAAATGGTGGTAATTATACCGGCCCCGATACCTATGCCAACAGCAATATTACCACCCTGGCCGAGGCTACCACACAGGTAACCAATGATGAAGCCTATACTTATACCATTGAAAACTTGTTAACGTATGATCATACCTTCGCTAAAAAGCATCACCTTACTTTTACCGGTTTATTTAGCTCGGAAAAAGATCATACCGAAAACTCCCAGTTTAATGGCATAGGCTTGCCGGCAGATTACATACAGAATACCAACCTTGCGCTGGCCGGCAGCATTAACGCGACTTCGGCTACTACCAACCCTACTGCCAATTACTTTGCCAACAGGGGCCTGGTATCCGAAATGGGCCGTGTAAACTATAGTTATGACGACCGGTACCTGCTTACCGCCACCGTACGCCGCGACGGTGCCTCGGTTTTGGCTCCCGGCCATCAATACCTCACCTATCCGGCTGTTGCTTTAGGCTGGAACATTGTGAACGAACAGTTTATGAAAGATGTTACCCAGATAGATAACCTTAAATTAAGGGCCAGCTACGGTGTAACAGGTAACCAGGGTAGCGCACCCTATCAAACTTTAGGCGCGCTGGCTTCAAATTATTACAATTTCGGCACCAGTACGGCGGGCCAATCGTCGGCTTACACGGTAACAACGCTTGCAAACCCTACCTTAACCTGGCAGTCGACAGCTGAATTTAACCTGGGCCTGGATTTTGGCGTACTCAAGAACCGTATTACCGGTACAATTGACGTTTACAACCAGGACACAAAAAACATTATTGTTAACAACGTTTTACCGGCAAGTAACGGTGCTACTTCGCAAATTTCGAATCTGGGTAAAACCAATGACAAAGGGCTGGAAATAAGCCTTAGCAGCGTTAATATTCAAAATAAGGACGGACTAAACTGGACCACAGATTTTAATATTTCCTTCGACAGGAATAAAGTTACAGCCCTTCCAAACGGCGCGCTTACCGATATTCCCGACGGATGGTTTGTAGGATCACCCTCAACCGTAATATATGATTACCGCAAGATAGGGATATGGCAAACCGGCGATCCAGGCCTTAAAACACAAACTTCGCCGGTTGAAGTACCCGGAGAAATAAGGGTTCAGGATGTGAATGGCGATGGAAAAATAACCCCTGCTGATGAGCAGATCATCGGCAACTTTCAACCGCAATATATAGCTGGTTTAACCAACAGGTTCGCTTACAAACGCTTCGACCTATCGGTAGTGATGTATGCGCGCATGGGAATGGATGTAGAAGTTCCCTATATTACGGCTGATGCCAGTAACGGTGGCTACTCCTTCTTTTTGCAAGGCAGAAATAACCAGTTGGCTGTTAATTACTGGACACCAACCAACCCAACCAATGCCTTCCCTAAGCCCGATGGCAGCGCGGCGGCTCCGCTTTATGGTTCAACCCTGGGCTATGTAGATGGATCATTCATTAAAGTGCGCAGCATTAACTTCGGTTATACTTTCCCTTCGCAAATGCTGGCACGCGCCGGTATCAGCTCATTAAGGGTATACCTTACTGCCGAAAATCCATTTATACTGTATTCTCCCTTTGTTAAGGATGGCTTTGGCCCCGATCCGGAAGGAAACGGCTACGGAGGCGGCGCTATGGCACAGGGATCAGCCAGTTTAGGTGCTCCTGGGCGGCAAGTTAGCGTTAATGACAATAACCCTTCGGTGCGCAATTTTAACATTGGTTTAAGTGTAAAATTTTAACTGATCATAATTTACAATCATGAAAATATATAATAAAATATCGATCATTTTTACAGCTGCGGTTATATTGACCGGCGTATCCAGCTGCAAAAAATTATTAGTTGAAAAGCCGCAATCGTCCATTGTGCCCTCGTTTTTAAGTACCCAGGCGGGGCTGGAGGGTGGTATTGCCGGTGTTTATAACGATTTGCGCAGCAGCTATGGTACCGAAGGGTTTGAACTGACCCAATATGCCGGTACCGATGAGAACTTTGCGGGCGTGAGCGCGCAAAGCAACGGCATGTTCAGTACTTATAATGGAATAAACGGCAGCAGCTTCAGCGGCTTTTGGAACACCTGGTACCAGGATATTAATACCCTGAACGGCATTTTGAAGTTTGGCCCGGCAGCGGGCCTGCCTACCGCTACCCTAAACTTATACCTGGGCCAGGCCAAATTTTTACGGGCCTATTGCTATTATTACCTGGTAACTACCTATGGCGCGGTTCCATTGCACACTACCTTCAACACACAGGCCTCATCATCAGATACCCGCGCGCCTATATCAGATGTTTACGCGCTCATCATACAGGATTTGACCGATGCCAGCACCGAATTGCCGCCTACCGTAACGGCGCCTTTTCTTGGTAAAACCGCTACGCAGGCTACGGCCCAGTTTATGCTGGCAAAAGCATACCTTACCAGGGGATGGTCAACAGCGGCGCAAACCAGTGATTTTACGCAGGCGGCTACCATAGCCAGTACGCTTATTGCCAACAAAACGACTTATGGCGTTGATATATGGCAAAACTATGGTGATGCTTTTGCTATGGCCAATGACTATGGCAAAGAAGTGCTTTTGGTAAGCGACCATGATAATAATACCACCTATGGCGAGTTTGTTACAGGTTCATCGGGCGGGGCTGCTCAAAATGTACTGCCTAACCTGTTCAGGTGGAATTATGTAACGCTAACTTCGGAAGCTTCGGATAATGAAGAAACCGTGCCGGTTGTTTTGAATACCGGCGGCGGGGTTTCCATGATGTTCAGGGATGTTGCAAACGGCCGCCCTTATAGCCGGGCAGAGCCCAGCACCTACACCTTTACCCAGGCTTTTGCCGAAAGGGTAATGGATACCCGTTACAATAAAACCTTCCAAACCGTATGGATAGCCAACACCACCCCTACCGGCGCTACAAACACCGTTATAGGCTCGCCAAGTGTAACTACCCCGCGCGGAACGTTAATTTGCGGTGTTGATACCGCTATATGGATGCCGGGTTATGAAGTAACGGATGCCGTGCGGGCCAAATTTAAAGGCGTTATTATTACACCTTCACAATACAGCCCCGTTGTATTCCCTACCACTAAAAAGTTTGATGACCTTACCCGTACAGGAGCGAACGACCCATCAACAAGGCCGCGCTGCTTAATAAGGTTTGCCGAGGCATACTTTGTTGCTGCCGAAGCCTATTTTAAATCGGGCGATAACGCCAACGCGGCAAAGTACCTCAACTTTATAAGGGAACGCGCTGCTTATGACCCCAGTAAAAGCGCGGCGCAAAACATATCTGATGCTGCAGCAATGGATATTACCCCAGGCCAGGTTACGCTTGATTTTATACTGGACGAATACAGCCGCGAATTTTATAACGAGCCCCGCCGCTGGAACGATCTTGTGCGCACACAATCACTGCTGCGCAGGGTAGCTATGTATAACCAGCAGGCTAACCAGTACATAAAGGCATTTGATGCTTTAAGGCCAATTCCGCAGGATGAGCTTAACGCCATACTTACCGGAACGCCAATGCCACAAAACCCAGGTTATTAATAATATTCATTTTGTAAATTGGTTTATTTGGAAAGGCTGCTTAGGCGGCCTTTCTTATTCCCGTCAATTGCGTTATAAATAAGTACATTCAAATCATATTTCAGGCCATGAGAAAAATATTAAGCCTTGTTTGCATAGGCGTGCTTGCCATCGCCAACGTTCATGCACAAAATACCCCAGCCGTAAAT
>Ga0302303_10000825_pt1 | contig 22678 bp, 17 predicted proteins | sample III_Palsa_E2_1_FD_194542 | JGI IMG/M metagenome (GOLD analysis project Ga0302303, IMG submission 194542) | Peat permafrost microbial communities from Stordalen Mire near Abisko, Sweden - III_Palsa_E2_1 | ecosystem: Environmental > Terrestrial > Soil > Palsa > Peat permafrost | place: Sweden...
GTTTTCTACGGCACCATCTTGAAGAGGAATCGCCTAGCGATTCGATTCGCCCACGAAATGGGATGCAAGTCGATTGGCGATCTGCCGGATTTCTTTTTCAGGAACGGAGTACTTGAAGATGCGCACCTGATTTACATGACAAGAGAATCGTTTCAAAGCGTGAGGTAGCCCAATGGGTGGTGGACCTTCAAGCAGTTCCGAAAACACTAACCAGCAGATTACGGCTCAACAGGAACAGCTTGCGGCTACGGCTTCAGGAGAATCCTCGCAGCTTTTTAATACCACCTTCCCTGGCGCGCAAACGGCCGAGAATTATTATCAAACACTTGCTTCTGGTAATCCACAGGCATTGATGCAGGCGAATGCGCCAGCAATTAACTCGCTGGCTGCCAACACAGCGCAGGCTAAAAACAACATTACGGCCACTATGCCTAGAGGCGGCGCGCAGTCTTTGGCTTTAGATCAGGCCGACATTACGAAGTCCGCGCAGGTCGGGAATCTCGAATCGTCGACGTTCACGAACTCTTTCCCAGCATTGGCGTCCCTTGCTGGACAAGGAACGGGCTTGAGCATCAATTCGCTGTCGAACGCAATCGGCGGCTTGGCTGGCGCCTCGCAATCTAATTCCAATTTGATGGGCGCTCAAGCGGAAGGGAAAGGCTCGACAATGGGATTCCTTGGATCGCTTGCTGGAGCGGGCGCACAGGTTGGCGCCGCCTTCGCACCGTAGGAGATAAATGGCACCCCCGTCCGGAGCATCGCTCGCCCCACAGCTTGATCTGCCGACTCCTCCGCAGCCACAGGATCAGCCGCAGCAGATTGCGCAGCCTGTTGCCCCGCCTCCGACACCAACGCGGGATCAGGGTTTCATGGGCAAGGGCGGGAAGATTGCGGACATCGCCTCGAACTTCCTGAATGGATGGCTCACCGGCCGGCAGCGTAAAGCGGATAACGAACTCAAGAAGGCATCCTCGGATGCGATGGCCGTCAAGGCCAACGTCGATACGGCGTGGAGTAACTGGACGCGCGTTGCGCAGAATCCGGCGATCGAGGGAATCCAAACCAAGCTAGCGGAGCAGGCAAAAGCGGCGCCGAATGTTCAAGCTGCTTTGCAGAAGTCTTTGTCGGGACAGGCTCTTACTCCGGACGAACAAAAGAATCTTCAGGATTTGCAGCAGCACGCTCTGAATGCTGACGAGCAGCAACTTCTCCAAAATTACAACCAGTCGAAGATGGCTTTCCAGGGTGCCGCGAAAAGCTACTCCGACATGATGGGGAAGTACATGCAGCCCGAGAAGAAACCTGGCGCTGGCACGCGCGCGAAGCAGGCGGTTGGTGTTGGGATCCAGCCGGAAATGTTCTCTGGGTTGGCGCTTCAGGGATGGAACAAGCTTTATCCGAGCTTGCAGCCACCGGGTCCGTCGTCACAGGCGAAGCTCGAACAGGCAGAGTTGAACGAATTCAACGCGAACGCGCCAACGCGTAAAACGGTTGCCGAGGCCACCAAGAGACAAGCGGAAACCGACATCGCCAAAGAAGACGCGAAGGCCAAATTCTCCAAGATTCTCAGTGATACAAGTAAAACCAAAGAACAAAGAGATGCGGCGGAAGAAGAATTTCATAAGACGATGGATACGTTGAGCGGGAAAGTCCAGAGTCCCGCCGAAAAGTTGGCGAACCAGTTGGGCGAGATTGGTTCGAGCGCTTTGGATAAAGCTTCCAAGGGAACGCTTGAGACAGGGGGAACTCAGGCCGAAAAAGATTGGTTTAACAAGAACATGAAGGATGTACCGGCGACTCCGTGGGACGAACTGGCGCGCCAGGTTGGAACAACAACTAAGGATGCCAAGGGCAATACGCGCACGTTTACGTGGAAAGACGCGATCGATCAGTACAGCAACATGATGGTCAAAGAGCGACGCGCTGACCGACCGCCAACTACGGCGGAGTTGGATTGGGCAAATATACGTTCGGACGTAAAACTGGCGCATCCCGATTGGACTCCGCAACAACAGTCTGCTGAAGTTTTGAATCGGATGAAGCCGTCCACCGACGAAAAGAACGAAGCGAAACTAAAACCGCTTGAGGAAAAAGAAAAAATCGTAATCGCGATGGGGTCTATGGCAAAGGCTAAAAGCCAATTCCCAGACAGCGATGATTTCACTAAAGAGGTTCCCGATAAAGACAAAGAAGGAAAGCCGATTTTAGACAAGGACGATAAACCGATTCCCGGTTTCACTCATTATGTTGTTCGCCCGGACGTAAGTGGACCATCGTTTGAGTCTAAGTACACGCCGTTCGGGAAATCGGCTGACGAAGAAACCAAGGCCAAGCAGGCACGCAAACAGGAATTTGTTAATGCGTGGGCGCAGGAAATGAAAGGTCGTGGCGCCGACGCTGAGACGATTAAAGAATATACCGGAGTTGATTTCGCCCCTCAGCAGCAGGTTGCTACGCCGCCGCCAGGTCCAGCGGCGCAACCGGGGCCACCGCCATCGACCGCACAGGCTGGACCGCAAGCATCGAACGTTCAACCGCCACCAACGAACAATCAGGTGACGATGAAGACTTACACGATTCAAACCCCACAGGGGACCGCGACGCGGCAATTGACTGACCAGCAAGCGGGATTGCTGACGCAGAAAGGCGCGAAGGTTACGCCGGTACAGTAGGCGTCCATATATGGACGAACGATTTTATGGAACTCACCACAATGCCGCCCCCAATCGACACCGGGGACGACGCACAGCAGAAGAAGAATGGTGCCGACGCCTGGATTGATCAGGCTCTCACTGCAACTCCGCAACAATCCCAGCAGACTCCAAAACAGGCTACAGCACCGCCCGCGGCGCCCGCAGACAAGTGGATCGATGACATTCTGAAGCAAACTCCGGCACCGCAAACACCGGCGTCCGCTCCTCAAGCTGCGCCAAAACAGTTACCGGCCGCTCCGCCACAAACCGCTCCATCCGGCAAGCCTGTTATGGAGGCACAGCCGGAAAAAGGTTTCTGGGGCTCGATGTTCGACAGCTTCCGTAACAAGGTTGCGAACTCGGCTGTGGGCTACGCGGTAGAAGAAACACTTCCAAAGCTCGCGGATTACTTGAGTCTTCATCCAACGGAGACGGCTGCAAATCCGGAGCAAGAAGAGCACGCTGGCCAGCTTCTTGCGGTTGGTGCTGGTAATGAAAAGCCGGGCTTCATAAAAGGTGTTGAAGAATTTGCTGGCAGTATGACGACTCCAGCAAACATAGAAATGATGTTTGCCACTGGCGGTCTTGGCGAACTCGATGCCGTTCTTGGGAAAATCGGAGTAACGGGTTTTGGAAAGCTCCTTTCTGCGTATTTCTCCGCCCAGATGATCAAAGGCGCCGTCGACGCCTACCCGGCATTCAAACAGGCCATAGAAAACAAGCAATACGATGTAGCGACGCAGATTGCCACCGAGAGCGGTTTGAGTTTGATCATGGGCGCGCTCGCGTTCAAGCACGCCGCCGAAGGCACTGAAAGCGAGAACACAACAGAGAAGTACGGTGGCACGCTTGATCGCAGCAAGGCCGCGCAAAACGAGATTGACGAGAAGCGCCAGCACCTTTCCGCTGTCGCGCGCGCCACGCAAGAGTACGACAAGATTCCCAAATCTGATTTCACCAGCGTTCGCAAAGACAAGGAACTCTCGGAGGTTCTCGCTGACGTTTCCAAAACCGCAGGTGAGAAGAAGGCCGCCGAACAGCAGCATTCGCTCGAGAAGCTGGATGACGCGATTAAGGAATCTTTGGCTCGGGTTCGCGAGAAACCGCCATACGAAGAAGAAGGGCAGCCCGCGCTCCTGCCGCCACCCCAGAGACAGTACGTAGGGGCCTCGCCAGTGCTCGAGGGAAGCCCCCAGACGGCCGAGCAGCGGTTCTCTGATGCCGAAGCCGCAGCCTGGCAGGAGATACACGAAGGGCGCGCGGAGCGCGCGCAGCAGATATTAGTGCAAATGCAGGGTTTAGCTAAGGATTACGAGCGCGAAGAAGAGATGCTTCGGCTGGCCTATGGATCTCAGGCGCTCGAGCTTGCCGGGCCTACGTCCGAGCGGTTTGCCGCCCAGCGCGCCGGGGAGTTGCGGCGCCTGGCCGATGAGGCAGATGCGGAAGAGGAAAGGCTTTCTGCGCAGCGTGGGTTCCGCGACATCGGGCGCCGCGCCGGTGAAGAAACTGCGCCAGTTACACCGCCACCGGCTGCAGCTATGCCAGCTTCCGAGGTTGCTCCTCCGCCAAGCGCTACGGACGCTGTGCCTCCGCCTACGGACGCTGCGGCTTTTGCTGCGAACGCTGTACCGACGCCCCCACCGGAGCTCGCGCCGCCGCTCGAGCGCGAGATTGATCCTCACGACCATGCCGGCTGGGCCGCGCTGTACGACCACGACGCTTCTGGGGGTGTCGTTACCGACCTTTTGGCTGACGTCGTAGGCAAGGAAGTTGGGGCGAAGCTGACCAAGCGTGACGTCGCCATCGCGCGCGGTGTCGCCGACGATCTACGCGCAAAGGCCAAAGAGCCAATTAAGTATGTCCATTCTTTGCCGCAGGATATGGGCTCGACCACGCAAGTTACTACGCCGCGTGGTAATTTCTCCGCACTTTGGGGAACCACCGACGAAAGCGTAACGCCGCAAAACAAGCGCGCCAAAGTCCAGTGGGCTATCGTCGACGCTGGCGCGTTGAACACTTCATTTGATTCCAATTTCAAGCAGAACGAGGAATTCCCGGAATCGTACCAGCCGCGGAACCGCACGCGCGCGGCCAGCCGCGATCAGTTCACCGCCCTGACGTCGCAGGGCGCCGGCCAACTCGACTACGCGAGGATGGCTGACAACGTGAACGCCGGGGATGGCGCGCCGATCGTGGACAGTCAGTTGAATGCGCTCACGCGCAATATGGGCTCCACGGCACTGAAGTACCTCTACGACGCGGACAGCCCGATCGCCAGCCAGTACCGCCAGTCGCTAATCGATAACGCCGGCAACTTTGGGTTCGATCCGTCCGTGCTCGAAGGGATGAAGCAACCGGTCCTCGTACGCACGTTGCTGACGAAGATGACGCCGCAAGAGGCCGCGCGATTCGCGGAAGAAGCCAACACGCCGACCACAGCAAAGATGAGCGCCACGGAACAGGCGCTCGTTGATGCCAAGAAGATCGACAACAACATGGCCGGGCTGTTGCAACCCACTGAAGATGGAAGTCTTAATAACGTGGCTAACGCCGGGTTCGTGCGTGCTTTCTTCGAGAATGCCGTTCCCCCGGCCGAGCGCGGCGCCTACATGCGTGCGGATGGTTCGTTGAGTCTTGAGGGCGTGAGTCGCATTCGCAACGCGGTTTTCATGCGCGCGTACCCCGGTGGAGAAAAGGTTCTGGAGATGATGGCCGAGTCTCCGGATTCGAACGTGAAAAACGTGGAAGGTGCGATGCGCGCCGCGGCGCCGAAGTTCGCCATCATGCAAAGCATGATCGATCGCGGCGAACTCCACGATATGGGGATTACCAAGGACATTGCTGACGCCGCCAGAAAACTGTCTGAGTTGCGGCGGTCCGGGCAATCACCACTGGATTACCTGAACACTGGATCTCTTGGATTTGGTGGTGAGGGTGTCGGAGACATCGATCCGACCGCCAAGGAATTGCTTCGCGCGATTGTTGAGAAGGGCCGCAGCGTCAAGGGAATGACGAAGATCCTTTCGGACTACGCTGACGTCGCGATGCGCATGGGGCGCACCGACCAGGGCAATTTGCTTGGTATCACCGAGGGACCATCGAAAGACGGCATTCTCCGCGTAGCGTTGCAGGAAAACAAGATTCTCGACTTTGGAGACGAGGGGCCGGGACCAAGGGTTGAAGTTGCTCCGGAGCCGATCCCGGCACCGCCGCCTACATCGCTTGATAAAACCTTAACGAACAAAGGCGAGGAACTTTATAAGTGGGCTGAAACGGAACTGAAGAAACCCGATCTTCATCCTGCCCGACGTGAATATCTTGAGCGTATGCAGGAAATGTATAAAGACTTAGCGCTTGGCAGAATTCCTGGGCAACAAGGCGAGCCAACGGTACCAACTGGACCAGCCGGTTCGCGGCTAATTGAGGCTATGGAGAATCTTAAAGAGGCTGCTGAAACTCTCAAGCTAAACAAGGAATACGAGGAAACCAAAGTAGGGCCGCCGCCAGAAGAGGCCGAGAAGCCTCCGGTGCGCCAAGAAGGCATCAAGATTACCGCTCCGCGCGAGCGCGCCGAGAAGCTTGCGGCCACCAACCGGGATCTCGAGCAGCGGTTGTCGGAGAACCTTACCGACGAAGAGCGTGGCCAACTCCGCGACATGATCGCGCAGAACCAGAAGCTCATTGAAGACTTCCAGTCGCGCGATTTCCAAGACAACGTTGGCACGTTCAAGGCCAGCAAAAAGAATTCGCTCGCACTTGTGACCCGCGATCGCGAAGGCAGCGAAATGATCCGGCAGGAATTCACGTCGTCGTTCCTGAAGAAGAATCGTGATTCGCTCGTCGACAACGTGAAGAAGTCTTCAACCTACCAGCGCCTCGTTGACAGCGAAGGCAAAGTGGTGGCCGAGTCGGCTGCCGGTAATGTGAATGCTACCCCTGAAGAGCGCATGGGTGCGATGACCGATGCGGATTTGCAGAAGACTATCGACGGGTTGCGAGCCGGTGGCCAGGGTTTTGAAGTACACCCCTACGAGGATGAGTTGGCGCGGCGCCGTGCGATCGAGTCGCCGCCGCAGGGATTTGGTAAGAACAACAAAATCTTCACGGAAGACGCAAAGAACGAAGCCATGAAGCGGCTGTTGGGCCGCGGAATGTCGGCCAATCCATTTCTTGATCCCGAATTGCTCAAGGACATGGTGTCGATTGGTGGTTACTTTTTCGAGGGTGGCGCACGCACGTTCGCCGAATGGTCGCACCAGTTTGCGACCGCCGCGGGAGAGATCATCGACAAGCTTATTGAGCCCGCATTGCGGCCGGCATATCTGCAAGAAACGTGGTCGCAGATTGAAAGTGCGGCCAAGGAAAAGGCCGCTGAGTTGACTAAGGGTGCGGATGACAAAACGATTTCGGAAATAAACGAACAGCTAAATATGTTCAAGGAGGTGCCGCGTGCCACGGAGCGCAGCAACGTTGGCGGAAAAGAGCCTAATGTCGGAGTTGGGATTCAAGAGCGTGGAAAAACTGAGGGAGTTCCTGTCGGGGGAGCCGGATCCGAAGGTGGTGGCCGGGATGTCCTCCGACGACCAACCTCCGGAAATGATGCCTTCGGAGAACAACCAGGAAGAAAATCGCGCGTACCCGCCCCCTATCTAGATCGGCCGGCGCGTGTTCGCGGAGAATCGATTGTTCCGTTGGCGGACTGGCAGAAAGAACTTGAGAGTCAAGGGTTGCCGCCAAATGCACCCGGACCAACCGTTGCGCTTTCGCCTGAAATTCACAACTATTTGAAGTACGGTCCGCAGCGCGCCGTAGCGCGTATGGCGATTTCTGAATTGGAGCACGGTTCCGGTGCGTTCGTTATCGCCACTCCGACAGGCACCGGGAAAACTGTGATGGGTGCTGCGATCGTGAAAGAAATTCTCGATCGTAATCCGGGCGACAACTACATTTCGATTGTTACCAAGGGTAATGATTTGAAGGAGGATTGGAAGAACTATCTTGCCGGCCACGGAATTGAAGCAAAAGATTTTGAACCAGGTCTGGAATCTCCTCCGGGACCGGGCGTGTATCTCTCTACTTATTCGACTTCCATCGTGCGTCCTGGCGTTGAGAATTTTCCGTGGAATTTTTCGGTGTTTGACGAATCGAGCGAAGCGCGTCGCTGGTACAACAGCAAGCAAGGCATCATGGCGAAAAAGATGGGCAACAGCGCGGACAAGGTTTTGTGGCTTTCTGCGACTCCGTTCCACAACGCGCTCGAGCTCGGGTACATGGACCGCCTCGGTTTGTGGAGAGAAACCGGATTCGAACAGTGGTCAAAGCAGATGGGCGTGCGCATGGTGGATGGAAAGTATTACGGCGGCAATTCTCCGCGCAAACTCGCAATGCTGCGCAAGCAGCTTATCGAACGTGGTCAGTTCGTCAGTCTGGACCGCGACATGAGCGGATACCAGACTTCGTTTGGCATGGTCCCATTGACGGCAGAACAGCATACGAATCTCGCTAATATTCGTCAGGCTTTCCAGCTTGCGGGAAGGTATTTCCAGCAACGCGGGCTGGCGGGTTTGATGAGAGCCGCTACGGCCGCCGAAGTGAATTATATGAAGGCGTACGTCGATCGCTCTACCTTGCAGCCAGCTATTGAATTGGGGAAGAAGGCGGCCGACGCTGGGTGGAAAGTTACGTTCTATTCCGACACTAAAGCTTCTCGTGAAGAGGTTTACGACTTCCTGAAAGACGCCGATAAAAACATGGAAGGAAGAATTGGCCAGTTGCTTCCTAATCTTCCCGGCGTTTGGGAAGGTCTTCAGGGAGCTTTTGGCAACGACATCGCCAATTACAGCGGCAGCGCTTCGCCGATGCGCCGGCAGGAGCTTGACGATTTCAATGAAGGGCGAAAGAAGCATTTGTTCACCACGTTCCAGGCCGGCAGCATGGGCGTCAACATGCACGACAAAGTTGGCGACGCACCGCGTATGTCGGTTTTTATTGGAGTGCCGTGGTCGGGAGTGATCTTCGATCAAGGGCTTGGGCGCCTGTGGAGGTACGGCACAAAGTCTGACGTCAACTCGATCATTTTGGCCACTAACTCGCGCGCGCATTACAACACGGTCATTCAGCGTGTGGGTGGTCGTTTGGAATCTTTGCACGCTCTCGTTCATGGTGTTGAGCAGGGCGATCCGACCGTTGAAGGATTGAAGAATATCGACGCCGCTATCGCCTATGGTCTTGGTGGTGAAGAGAAGCTTTCTGGCGACGATTTCATAGACACGGTTGACAATCCAACCGGAATCATTCCGTACCGTAATATTCAGATTCCCAACGCCGACAGTGCGAAGAACAAAGGGCTGCGCGTGCAAGTCCATGACGTTCCGCCGCCTCCGGGTATGGCAACTATGCACTTCGGCGGTTTGGATCCAGAGCAGATTGCCAAACTCGGTCGCGATGTTGCCTCGGGCGTGAAGCGCCTCGGTACCAAAATGAAGGCTGCGTTTGACCGCGCGGACACGCCGGCGCCGCCGCCGACAGGTCGTCCAGATATGGACGATCGCGTGGTACAGAATGCCGTGGGCAATCCTATTGCTGCGACTGTCATTGCGCGCGCGTTCGCGAACGCCAAAGAACGCGAAACGTTTTCCGACATTGCGAGCGGCATCGCTGAAGTTGAAGGAACGCGCGCTGGCTTGGTGCCTGAGCCGGCCATGACAAACGCTTGGCGTAACCTGGTTGATTCGCTGCACGACGTCCACGCGACGGCCGGGGGCGCCGCCAGCCTGTTGCGTGATATGGCTATCGCCAACGGAAGGCAGCTTGTCGAATATCGAGGGGAGGCCGTAGGCCCACAACTCGCCAAAACAATTCCTATGTATCAGCAGGAACAATGGGTTGGTGGTCCGTGGAAGCTGCGCGCGTTGGATGTTCTTAATTCGCTGACCGATCCAAAGCACGATTGGGATCGTCTCCACCTGGCCGTGGAAGGATTGGTGCCGCCATCCGACGCCAAGATGGCCGCAGCCGTGGAAAAGGTTCGCGAGATAAACCGCGAGCGCGCCCAGGCAGCCAACAAGGCCGGCGTTCTTACTGAAATCAAAGACCGTGCCACTGGGAAAACCAAGTACGCCATGTTCGGTGAGGATGCTAATTACATGCAGCGTATTTACGATCCGAATATTTTCAAGTTCGGGGATGCTGCGCGCGAGCGCGCGGTAAATGGAATTATGATGCGGTACGCCGTGGATAAGGCGGAAGCGGAGCGGATGCTTGATGCAATGAAAGGCCGCGACGTTCCGCTTGCTGGCACGGTTGAGCGCGCTCGTGAATTTGACATTCCCGGATACCGGACCGATTTCAATGCCTACCTAACTGGAATCGATCACACTGCCGAAGCGATTGCTCGCACCAAAGTCTTCGGGCAGTACCGCGAGAAGTTGTCTGGATTGATTTCCCAAGTCGAAGATCCGTACTCGCGAAAACTGATCACCGAAGTCTTTGATCAAATCTTGGCGCGCACTCCGCTCGAGGGGCCGGTCCGAGACTTGCTGACCTTGGCGACCAATTGGACAGTGACAACCAAGATGGCCACTTCGGCGATCCCGGCAATGTCCCACTGGCTGAAGCCGGCGTTGTTCTCGAATGATATGGCGTTCGCTAAGGCGGTCGTTAAAGAAGTGGCTCTTAGTCCGCGTTCCGCATTTCGGTTTGCTACTGAGGCGAATTCGCTCCGAACGCAAATCAATGCGGATATGCTGCGCGAATTTGGTATGCAGGGAAGTCTTGCGCAGAAAGTTTTGCATTACACTGGATTTACCGGTGTTGATACAATTGGGCGAGTCGTCGCGTCGGCTACCGCTAAAGTCTGGATGAACGACGCGCTATCTTCGCTAATCAAAAACCCCAACGGTAGGTCGCTTCTCGGAACCGATTATCGCCGCTACCTCGGAGATCATTTCCATATTTCAAACGACATGATCGACGAGGCCGTTGTGAATCGGGCGTGGAGCCGGGAAGCGCTGTTGCGTGGCGCAAAATCTTTCTCGGATATGACTCAGTACACGTTTGATCCATCCGAATTGCCGAGAGTTTTTAGGTTGGACAGCACGGAAACGGGCGGACAAACTGCCGGCGCACTTATGCGCATGTCGCTCATGTTGAAGTCTTATATTTGGAAAAATATGTACAGCTTGCACGATGCGTTGTGGAAAGAAGCGCGCAAGGGAAACTTCGCTCCGTGGGCGCCGTTCTTGACTTATTTCCCGCCCGCTGCGATGGCAATTTCTACGGTGCTGGCGGCAGCGCACGGAGACAAGAAGAAACTCGCGGAGTTGATGGATTCTGATACTTACGCGCCCGGCAAGCTTTTGAAGAAAGTTGCGAGCGACATGGCCACTTACACGGCCGCGAACTACGTGTTTTCGGTTATCGACTCGCTTCAGAATCCTTACGGTGGCGATACGATAATGAACTTCGGCGGTCCTGCGGCTTCCGACGCTGTTGCGCTTGGGCACGCCATCGTCGCGAGCGGCAAAGCGATTTTGAACAACGAGCCGCAAAAGTTGGGGAACCTGTGGCGCGGTACGGCGCGTAAAGTATTTGTGCCGATACGGCCATTTGTATCGCCGCCGCCGCGTGGACGTTCGGGTGGAGGTGGAAGACATTCAGGTGGGGAATCGCCGTACGGTGGTGGGGCGGATCAATCACCTTACGGCGGTGGTGGAAATGAATCTCCGTATGGCGGAAGCGGAGAGCAGTCACCTTACTAGTACGGGGGTTGGGGCATGGCAAGTCCAGCAGAAGACAAGATACAAACTTCCGTTGAGCTTTCGGTCATTCATTTTGTCGATCGAGCTATCGAGTCCGAACGAAAACTTACGACTTCTGAGCGGGAGCGAATAAGGGAATCTCTTACAGATAAATTGAAGTGTCTTGAGGAGAAATTTGCCGAAAACTTCATATCAATCGAAGCGGCCAGAAAGACGGCATTCGCAACGATCGATGAGCAGAAAAAGAAAGACGATACGGAGTATCAACGACGACTTGGAGAATTAAACCACGAGAAAGAAAGGATTGCTGCTGCGCAAGGACTTGCGGTAAGTCGTGATTTGTTTGAGGCTCGCAATAAAGAGGTGGACATCTGGAAAACCGGCGTTGATAAAACGTTGGCGAATCAGGCAGGGCGTACGGCGACGTGGATAATCGTTGGCTGGCTGTTTTTTGCGGTCGCAGGGATAGCATTTCATTTCTGGAAGTAAAAATGAACCAATACACTGCACAGCAAGCTTACGAACTCGGATTGCTCATCCTTTGCGTTTGGCGCGAAGCGCGGGGTGCGGGACAGGCCGCACAACTTGGAGTTGCCTGGTCGATACGCAATCGCGTGAAGAGTGGAATCACCTGGTGGGGATCAACTTGGGATAGTGTGATTTTGGCACGGGAGCAATACTCTAGCTTCAATCCTAACGATCCAAACGCTGTAAAGATTCCCAAAGAAACCGATCCTCAGTTCGCGAATTGTCTCGTCGCAGCCGAAGCCGCTTACAACGGTACTGGTACCGATCCAACCAACGGTTCGACTTCATACTACGATTCTTCGATCCCGGCACCGGATTGGGCGGCCACGATGACGTTCGTGATTCAAATTGACACTTTGAAATTTTACGAGTTGGAGAATACGGCGACCTAACATGACCCTAAATGGTGTTTTGACGAACGAAGGATTTTTGTACTTCGTTTTCTTTTGCGGTCAAATGCTCTACGTGTTGAAGCGGATGTCGTACGCCATTCGGTCGCCGCTCGATCCGGTTTCGAAACGGCGAGATTATCTCCGTAGGAATTGGGATGTGCTTCTTATCCGCATGGTTCTTGACGGCGTGTTGTTTGTGTTCTGGCAGCACGGCCAGCTTGCCACGTACATCACAAACCACACGACTTATACGATGCCGGAATTTTTGCAGAGTGGACCTACGGCCGCGGGGTTGTTGGGATATTTCTCCGACGCCATGGCCGACTGGTTCCTTACGCTCAAGTTCATGCCGGATTTTCTGAAGCGGGTTGTGCCAATGGTTCCAGCGAACGGTGACGTCAAGAAATCTCTCGAGGCGGCAGCGGTTGCCGCGGACAGAAACGTTGTATCTGCACAAAAGACCGTAGATGCTGTCTCGGACGCGAAGGACATGATTGCAGCAAAGAACAAGCCGACCGCTTCCTGATTGCCAGCAACCAGAAAAGGTGGTAATGGTACTTCACCGGAGGATTTATGAATTTGACCAGGCGTCAGTTTAACCGTGCGGTTCCAACGACGATCGCCGCGCTTGCCATGAGGCCGTTGCTGCTCGGGCTCGCCGTTGGCGGCGCGGTATCGCTGGAGGGTTGTAACGTCGTTTCCGACATTCAGGCGTACATCCCGGTCGCCGAAGAGGCCCTCGGAATCGTAGTCAACCTGCTGACCGCTGCAGGCGTTTTGCCTCCGGGCTCCGCAACGATTGTGGCTGACGCCGACGTTGCGTTCGCTGCCATTCTCGCGGCGATTCAGAGCTATTTGAACGCTCCCCCGGCCGACAAGGCTACGTTGCTCGAGAAAATCACTACCGCGGTACAATCCGCCGAGAATGCTATCCAAGCGTTCTTGAACCAGATCAACATTCCAGGGTCGAACCTCAATTTGTTGAACCTCATTTTCGGTTTATTGAACGTTATTTTGTCCACGCTTGCCGGGTTCCTTGGCCAATTGCCGGTTCCGGTCACGATGCACTTAGTGATGAAGTACCCGGTACCAGTACCTCTTTCCATCACGCCGAAGGTGCGCAGCGTTCGTGCGTTCAAGAAAGATTGGAATGCTGTTGTGAAGCAATACTCTCATCCGGAAGCGCAGATCCACTTCACGGTTGTGGAGCGGTTCGGATACCCGCGCTAGGAGGCTCAAATGCCGCGATACAAATTAGGGAAACTTCCCCCCAAGAAGAATTCCAAGACGCTCGACTTTGCGAAATACCTCTTGCCGAACGCACCGCCTCCGCCGCCTGAGAAAACGTACTGGGAATACAAAATTCCGCCCGATACGATCGGAATGTACGACAACGACCAAATCGGCGACTGCACATGCGCTGAGGTGGCGCATCACTTGATGCTAGTGACGGCCCACACCGGGAAGGTTGTTATCCCAGAAGTGGCCGATGTGGTTGCGATGTATTCGGCAATCTGTGGTTACGATCCTTCGCAAACTCAACCGGATGGTTCAAATCCAACGGACACCGGCTGCGCAATAACTGACGTTTTGAATTATTGGCAGTTGACTGGTTTGGCTGGTCACAAGATTCTTGGGTGGGCAGCGGTTGACTACACGAACCTTCTCCGTCGCAGCCAGGGAGTTTACATCTTCGCCGGTTGCAGCGTTGGCGTTCAACTACCGGCGATCGCCCAAACTCAGTTCTCAAATGGGCAGACCTGGGATGTCGTCGCGGATGATGGCGGCATAGACGGCGGCCACAATATTTTGGAGTCAGGATACGGAGATCGGGGACGCAATTACGAGACATGGGGCCAAGGTGATCAGAAGGGAACGAACGCCTGGGACGCCAAGTACGCAGACGAAAGCTACATAGTTATCACAAGCGACTGGGTTAACAACGCCACCGGACTCGCGCCAAATCAATTGAATATGGATGCGCTGCAGGCCGATTTGAAGCTTATTGCGGCGTAATTCTAGCCGTCCGTATCTGGACGGGAGGAGGAAGCAGGTAGTTCGCTTGTCGGGGGAGGCGTGACCGCTTGCTGGCGTGTCCGCTTCCCCCGCTTTTTTTCCACTTCAGGTAGTCCTAGTACCCTTCTCGCGTAAATCACGATGGCTGGCCGCACCGAACTCTTCTTTGGCTTCCTGTACAACTTCTGTTCCTTCCGCGCAATTAGCTGGCGCACCGCGTTGATTGGGTAGCGGCGCTGGCCGCCTACCTGAACGAAATCAATCTCGCCGCGTGCCGCGATGTAGCGCAGCGCGCGCGAAGTGATCTTCACGATGTCGCAGACCTCGACGCCGCGGAGTAGGCAGATATCCCCGGCCGCGATGCGTTCGCGCGTAGGAGTGAAATCCCAATGCGGATCGTAATAGTAGGCGTTGCCGCCGATTTTCTTTTTTTGGATTTTGCCGTGGGAGGCGAAGCAGCGTACGGACCATGGGCTCATGCCGTACTTGATGGCGAACTCAGAAACGGTGAGCCAGTCTTTAGTGGTTTGCGGTTGTGCTGGAGGTCGTGACATCTTTTCGTGGACGTCCACCGGCGAAAGTTTTTCTTCGCTTCGCTAGACCTGCGAAGTGTTTCGAGCCCTTCTTTTTGAACGTGGAGAGGCCGCCTTTCGAACCAATCTTGCGGAAGAATGCCGGTCCTAAAACTGTTTTTTTGACCTTGGCCATGGGTCTGAAGGATACAGCGAGCGTTGTAGCTTGTCAAATCGCTAGTACTGGGTCTTGCAAAACAGCGAGCGTGGGTATAAAGTTCTCGTCGTTTTAAGAATGTCCATATATGGACGAAAGGACAAGATGAAAAGCAAATGCACACCGGAGCCGTGGGGTGTTGGAGACTTAGACCGTAACGAGCAACGGCGGGTAATCGCAGAAAACGGCAGATTGGTTGCGGTCTGCGCTCACGAAAGCGTTGGTTCGCTTGTCCCGGAGATGGAAGCTAACGCAATCCTAATCGCCGCCGCACCTGATTTGCTGCGCGAATTGAAGTTCATGGTACGCGATTGGATTGAAATAGTAGGCGACGAAGACGAAAACCGAACACCGGCCGACCGGCTAGAAAAAGCGAAAGCCGCGATCGCCAAAGCTGAAGGAAAAGGACAATAGAATGGCAAAAGGTAAAGAAACCGCACTGGCAACCAATGCTCCTCCGAAGTCGCAGCCAGAATTGAGTCCGGATGTTCAAGCCGCGCTTGCGGCCGTCTCGACGATTACGGCTGCGAACTTCTACGAAATCTCGCGCAACGGGAAGAAGACTCTTGTTCCCGACGCGCGCGCGCTTCAGCACTTGGCGAACAATCAGGGTGGCATTACCACCCAGATCATGGAGTTTGGGATCGACGAAACCAAGGCGTGGGCGCGCGTCCGCGGCTGGTTCGTCGACAGCCCGGAGCACTACAAAGAGGACGTGTGCAGCATCAACTTCAAGGTGGAGTTTGCGAGCCTCGTTTGGGACCGCTTCGCTCATGGGTGCGGTATTCACAAGCAACAGGGCTATTGCCCGGTTGAGCGGGATGACGCCAAGAATGTCATCCTGAAGGGTGGCGTGCCGAGTCTGACGGACTCGAGGTGCGCCGTGGATGTGGTTCGGCAAATCAACCGGATTGCCCGGTTCGGCGATCGTATCTGCGTTACCAAGGCCGAAGGCCGGATCCACGAGAAGCTGTTGAACGTGGAATGGCGCGAGCCCGAAGAGATCGAGTCAACCGAGACGGACAAGCGGCTGATCGACAACAAGCAGCCATCGGCCACGGCGAAACCTACGGCAGCCCCGGCAACCGCCGCGAAGCCAGCGCCCGCTGCACAGGAAGCACAGCCAGCCACGCAAGCTCCCGCGGCAGCACAATCGGCTGCGGCGCCGGCCGAGAATCCCATTGGGCCGCCCCGGGCGGTTATCCCGGATATGATGAAGCCCCCGCTGGTTGCTGCGGCGGATGCGGCGGCGCCGGTAAAGAAGGGGCGTACCGCTCGGGCGGAGGTCATTCAGAACGCGGTTAGTTGCAGTCAAACCCAGCTTTTGACGTTTATGAAGCAGGTTTTAGGCGTTGCGAAGATCGAAGAGGCGAATCGCGACAAGCTTGATGGCTGTATCCGCGCGCTCGAGGTTTTCCTTGAGAAGTACGGCAACGACGACACGGCACGATTGATTCGTAACGACATGAAAGATCAACCGGATAAGGTACGTTTTTTCACTGACACTTACGACAAGGAGAGCAAAAAGCAATGAGCGATCAACTAGAAGAGTTTTCCCCGGAAGGTTGGACCGGCAAAGCTTCGACCATGGACTACGACGGGAAGGTGCCCGCAAAGGGCACGTACATCTTCCCGGTGGCGGTGCGTGGGGCGGAATTTGTGAACGTCAACAAGTCCGGCAAGACTGCCTTTATCAGTTTGAAGCTAAACGTTTTCAAGCTGGAAGGCAAGCCTACCGATGGCGATCAGTTTGACGGCTTGCCGATCGACGTGCCCGTTTGGCTCAGTCCCAAAAGCGAAATGTACACCATGTGGTTCCTTCGCAAGTTCGGTTACAAAGAGGAGTTGCTGTCGCGAGGCGACGGCAACCCGCCCGTATTGCGTCTCTCGGAGATTGTCGGACTCAAAGGCGTAATGGCCATTGAAATCAACGAGAACGAGAACACCGGGTTTCTTCAATTCAACGCCAAGGCGTACGCCCGGCTGACGGACGATCTCGCGAAGTTTCATGCGGCCGTGTTCAAGGGCGGCGCCGGGAATGTCACGGATGAAAGCACGATCGATATCCACGACGATGTGGAGCCGGGATCGCACGAGGAATCGCCTTTCCCGGAAGACTAGTACCACTTATGAGCGCTGAACCGCGCCGCAGTCATAAGTGTGATGACTGCGGCGATAATTATTCTCGTCGGCGGATTCGTTGCCCCGTGTGCCGTTATTTGCTTTGCAATTTTTGTTACGGAACACACAAGAAGGGCAACGACGATTTACCAGGAGGCTGTTCAATGCACATGTTCAGTATAGGAAAACCATGAACCGAGCGTACGGTGCCTTGATCGTTTTCGTCCTGCTTTTCATTGCGATGCTTCTGTTTGGCTGCGCCAGTAGGCCGCCGCGCGGGCCGTCGTGTGCTGTGGTCAACGTGTTGCCGGACCACACTCACTGTGAGCCGTGGGGAGATGGCGGCACGGTGTGCTCTGGCGGCAATCCCATTCCTCCGCAGTCGTGGGGCAAGTGTGTTGAGGATACCTCGAACGAGTTCACGTGCCTCGACGGCGATACGATCGCGCACTACGTGCATGGGCCACGGCCAACTTGGCGCATCGCGGCTCTTTCGTGTCCGGATCTTGCCAAACAGTTAGAGGCAGCAGGCACAAATCATTTTGAGTTTTCGATTCCATTAGGGCCAGTGGAACCGGCAAAGAAGGCCGACGATAAGGGGACGACCTGATGGCGAAGATCGACAAAAAAGATTTGGATAGGGCGTGGAAAGTAATTCACGAGGGATTGGAACCGGGAGCTAAGAGTCTTGCCCGTCTTATCGCCGAAGCTCTTATTGAAGCCCGCGTGGTGGCGAAAATCGAAGAAGCAAAGTTGTGGAAGGAAATAGCCAATCAGTGGGATGAAGAACTGGTAATGAATCAGGGAGATGCGCGTCTCGCGGAACTTGACCGTGAGCATTCGTCCATATATGGACAAAGGAAAGGAAGCTAATGATTGAATATCTGCGTCAATTTATTCCAACGTTCCACCGGAGCCCGACTCCGATGGAGTGGTCGGCGATCGCCGCGGTCGTGGCCATTGGCTGTGTTGCCATGGCCATCTTCTTCGAGAAAAAGAACGCCAGGAAATTTCAAGAGAACCAGAAGGGGCTTGAGTTCACAAAGACGGACGACCAAGCTAAGAAGCTCGCGGCCGAGGCAGTTGAAAGACGGGAATTGGCTGAAAAGGTTACGGCTGAAATAACGGCTGAGGTCATCGTGAAAATACGGGAAGCGTTACCTCACCTTGTTTGCGCTGAAGTAACGCGCGTAACGCAGTACGAAATCGCTTCGGCGCTGTCGGACGAATTGGTGGACAAGAAGATCGCCCAAGCCATCCAGCGGCACATCACGATACTTCAAAACCAGTTGTTCTTGACCTACGGTCCTACGGTGAACAAGTGCGAGGAGAAAATTATTTCGCTTAGAGAGCAAAGCCTTTTGTTGAAGGCTGATGTTGGGGCTGTGGCTGGCTGGGTGGATGACATTAAGGGTCGACTAAGGAAACTCGAAAAGCCACCAAAGAAGGCCAAGAAGTGAAGCCGACACGCGAGGAAATACTCCGGAGTCGGCTGCCCTGGGTTACGATCGCTTTTTTCGTAATCGCAATTGGTATTATTTGGCTCGCGACGCTCATAAAGTAAAGGGAGATGGCTTGCCGTTCAAGAGCGGAAAAGACAATCCGGCCTGAAAAGGCGGTATTCCCGGCCCCAACAAAGACGGTTACCTTCGATTTACCCACGGGGCGCTGCGTCATAAATACGCGCACCGCGCGTACGCTGACCGCCAGATGCTTGAGAAGTACGGACGGCCGTTGCGGGCGAACGAGGAAGTGCATCATCTTTGCGGTAACCGCGCGTGCTGGCCGCCAACGGATTTCCATTTGGTGATTATGGACGAAGCGATTCACCACGCGATCGACGCAGGAAAAGCGCCGCACTGGAAACGAAAAAAGAAGGGACAACATGCTTGATTCTTCACAACTCGAAGCGGTGAATGCCAATGAAGGGCAGTTTTTAGTGTGGGCCGGCCCCGGATCGGGTAAAACCTCGTGTCTGACACACCGGATAGCCCGTCTGGTAAAAGACGGTATTGAGCCGTCAAGGATCCTTGCGGTCACGTTCACGAAGAATGCGGCCGTGGAAATGGCCGAGCGCGCCGGCGCGTTGTTGAACATGAGTCCAAAGTCGCTTACCGGCACCATTAGCACGTTCCATTCCCTCGGGCTCCGCATTCTTTACCGCAGCCAGAAGCATCTTGGATTCAATTTAGCGAAGGATCCCGTGAAGCCGTCGCGGTGCAACTGGATTCTTCGGAAGCTGCTCTCGGAGAATCGCGAACTCGCTTATTACGGCGTGAATTATCAGATTGCTCGATCGTACATCACGGGCTGCAAGCGCGAAGGGTCAACGCCGGGCGAGCTTTTGCGCGAGGAGCCCGACAGCCATTTGGCGAAAATGTACTCCGAGTTCGAAAAGCGGAAGTCGGCCGAGGGTTTGATCGAGTATGAGGACATGATTTTCTATTCCTGGTACGTGCTGAAGAAGATTGAATCTGCGCGCCGGCAATGGCAGGGACATTTCGGGTATTTGATGATTGACGAGTTTCACGACACAGATCCAGTCCAAATGGATTTAGCGATGATGCTCGCGGCGCCGGAAAACAACGTGTGGTGCGTTTGCGATCCGTTGCAGAGCATTTATTCGTGGCGTGGCGCCGATCCGTCAATTTGCATGGGTTTTGACAAGTACTACCCAAACCACAAGAAAATTTATCTCGGGACGAACTATCGGTCCACCATGCACATCGTAACGACGTACAAAACCGTAATTAAACCAAGTCCATTTGCCGTAGCAGAGTTCCTCGACACGATTAAAGCCAACCGTGATGTCCCCGACGCGTTGACTCCGGAGTTCAAGGTTCTTGGCAGCGATACGGCCGAGGCGGCGTTTGTGGCCGACAAGGCCATGGAGGCACGCGAGAACAACCGTACCGTCGCGGTGCTCTACCGGACCAACCGGCAAAGCCGGATTATCGAAGACGAATTCATGCGGCGCGCTGTGCCGTATGTGATCTTCGGGTCGTGCTCGTTCTTCGAGCGCGCGGAAGTGAAAGACGTGCTTGCATATCTCCAGTTGTTTGAGTGTCTTAAAACCTCGCTGGTTGACAAATCCGAAGCTAACGTTGACAAAGCCAATGAGGCGATGGAACGCATCATCCGCGGGCGCGCGCCCATTGCCAAGTATCTCGGGAAGGCCGTGATTGATTGGCTGGCCCAGCGCGGCGGAATGTGGTTTGACAATCTCCGCTACCTGGACACCGGCCGGCGCCGGCAATCGGAGATCGGCGTCAACCTGTACCGGACGCTCACTAACCTCGCGCGCGATTGCGACCATGACGGCGTGGACGTTGACGAGCAGCTTGAAATGATCCTCGAAACCAGTGGGATGCGTGGAGCGGACGATGACGCCGATGAAGGCAATGTGAGCGAAGACAACGCGGTAGAAGAGAACCTCGCCGAACTCCTGAAGGCCGCGCACGGATTCAGCGATCGTGGAGAGTTTCTTGCCTACGTGGACAAATTCAAGGGCCGAAAGGAAACGCTCGAGGGCAATCCCGTCCGGTTGCTGACCATTCATAAGTGCGTTAGCCCGGACACCTTCGTGGAAACTAACCAAGGAATCAAAAAGATAAAGGACATTCCGTCTTCTGGATTCATAGCAACTCCGGACGGAATGCATCTTTATTCGCAGAAGTTCGAATACGAGAAGTCTGAAATGCTGGAGATCACGACAAGGAACGGGTATTCGTTGACCGTTACACCTAATCACGGGATGACCGTTTGGGACAATGGAGCCCACTGGAAAAGAGAAGCTTCTCTTTTGAAAGTTGGAGACTGGCTTCGTTTGAAAATAGGGGTAACTGGAGATCGGTCGTCCTACGTCAAGGCTCCAAGTTCTCCGCCGCTTGGTGACGTTAGAGCAAAAGCCTACAAGTTGCCAACTGAAATAAACGAGTTGATGGCTGAGTTTTTGGGGTTGATGGTGGCTGACGGAACTATTTACCGTATGGGATTTAGGATCGTCAAGAGATATCGGTCGGTGATAGAGAGATTCCGCTATCTTGCTAAGACTCTCTTTTCTGCCAGGGTTTATGTTTCTCGTGCCAACGGTTCAGATGCCTGGGCTGCTGAAGTGAATTCTGTATTTCTTTCTTCTTGGTTGCTCAAATTTGACGGGGTTGCTCCGAATGAGAAGAGCGTTCCAGATCGCATTCTTTCTTCGCCACTTAGAGTGCAAGCGGCATTTTTAAGAGGTCTTTTCGAAGATGGAACCGTTAATCTCAGGGGAAATTTCGTAGACCATATTCATTGGGACAACAAATCTTTGGAGTGCGGGCGTACGGTTCAATACATGTTGTTGCGTTTTGGAATAATTTCTTCTTTGAAGGATCATGCGTCGAATGGTCACAAAATTTGTACTGTCTATATTTACGGAAACAGCGTGACAAAGTTTGCGGATGAAATTGGATTTGTGTCCATAGAAAAAAGTAGGCGCTTGAAAAAGAAGACCTATAAAACAGAAAGGCAATCATCTATTCCGGTTTCTCGCCTCGAGATCAAAAAGATAAGGAATCTTCTTTCTTTGTTCGAAAAACAAAACGGCATGTCGAGGGGCAGTTGGTCGAGGGGTTTAGCTAGAAAGATAATTGCTCGTGATCCATGGAGAACTACATTTCTTCTGGAGAGGTTGAAGTGGCATTACGTGAAAATAACGTCCATCAAAAAAAAGGAGTCGGCAAGTATGTGCGTGTCGGTTCCGGGAGCCGGGAGGTTTTTGCAAAACGGTTTTGATGGATGGAATTCCAAAGGGCTCGAGTTCAATACCGTGTTTTTGATTGGTGCCGACGATAAGGTGCTTCCGCACCGGCTTTCGGAGAACGTCGAGGAGGAGCGCCGGCTGGCGTACGTCGCGGTAAGCCGCGCGAAGGACAATCTGTTTGTGCTTTCCCAGGGAGTTCCGTCGAAATTCTTTAATATGTTCTGGCGGTTAACACCAAAAGAAAAGAACGAAGAAGAGGTAGGTGTATGACGACAGGTGAGGCTTTACAAAAAGTTAGGCTTGAAACGATAAAACAGAGCAAGAATGGCAGTTCTGTTTTGGTGATGCGAATCATTGCCACTCAATACGATGGAACGGAGATTTATCGGGACATTGATCTTAGCGGCAGCGCAACATCCGTTGCGAAGTGGGGCGCATTGGAAGCTGTCGACGCAATAAATGCCATGCTCCAAAAAACTTAGTACTAGTTCTTGAAAAACAGCGAGCGTTGGAATAGAGTTCCACACGAAAGGATGGTGTCCATATATGGACGAATCGAAAGCACCGCTTCTCTATACCAGTTGGGCCTCTTTTGAAGTAACCGAGTTCACATATTCTCAGGCAAACGACATGGCCAAATGCGGGATGTATTCCAAACTCTCTCGCATTGAAGGTTGGACCGACATCCACGAGCGCGCA